>Ga0209555_10000345_pt1 | contig 39724 bp, 33 predicted proteins | sample SaaInl85LU_5_DNA_FD_184643 | JGI IMG/M metagenome (GOLD analysis project Ga0209555, IMG submission 184643) | Marine microbial communities from expanding oxygen minimum zones in the Saanich Inlet - ESP_85LU_5_DNA (SPAdes) (version 2) | ecosystem: Environmental > Aquatic > Marine > Intertidal...
CGGCTCTTGCTTGGTCGTTTCTGCCAGTGCTGTAGGCAAATTCGAAAGTTTGTTGACTAAAAATAGACCCAGGCATCAAACAAAAAATTGCTAAGTATAGAAATAGATTTTTCATGAAAAAGAATTAAAATAAAAATGCTCCAAAGGCAGAAACTCCGTTACCATTTCCGTTGTTAAAAAACATACCCGAAAAATTAGTTGCTTGTATTCCTGCTCTAATATTATTTGATTGATAATAAGCTCCAATTCCCAGTCTTAAGCCAGAATAACCGCCCCATGTTAAGTCACTTATAACAAGGAAATTATCAGATACTTGATGTTGGATTCCACCATAAAATTGCGGCAAATAATTGGAAAAGAATTTGTAACGAAATCCGTAGATAGGTTGTGTTTTTTGCTCTGGATTCATGGTTCGGTCAATTTCTACAATTGTAGGAAGAAGTGTGACAAAGCCTCTGTCTTTCATTTCAGGTAATAATTCTTCTGCATTGTTCAGAAACTCTTCCTCCGAAGTAGAAAAAACATTGTTTATTTCGACTCCCTCGAATACAATTTGGTTGTTAGAATTGGAATAAGTTGCATTTCTTTTCCAGAAGGCAACTCCCAAATTGGTAACTTTGGCTCTGAACATTTTTTTATAAAAAAGTGTTTCGAAATCAAAACCTATTCCTGCACCACTGAATGCCATAAAACCTCTTCGTTGAGCATCGCTTAATCTTATTTTTCCGTCATAATCGATAGTCAAATGAGTTCCATCAATGTGAGTAAACAAATCGGCTTGGTTAAAATCAAAGCCACTGAATTGGTCGCCAATAATCAACGAAACTCCCAATGATCTGGTTTCATCTGACTTGGTTAAACCAAAGGTTATTTTTTCAAAACGGTAAGAAGTGAAATTTGATTTTCCTAATCGTGCAGTTTCATTTTCAAACCTTTTGTTACCATAAAATACCAATTCGTACAAATCTTTGGTGTACGAAGAACTCAAATTAGTGAAACTACCAAAACCTATGTAATACTTGTATTCGGGGAATTTTGGGAACAGAGTATCCGTAAGCTCCGTAAAACGAGCTCCGTAATTCAACTCTACTCCAAATCTATTTCTTTTGTTTGTCCTGTTCAATACTTTGTCTTTGAGCTCAGGAGTAATTTGTCCACCAAAAAGTAACACATTAATGAATTCGTTATTTAAGTCGGTTGACCCAAAATTTGCTTCAAAATTTGCTTCAATTTTATAGCTTGGTTTCCATTCTGGTTTGGTTTCATTTGAAACGGTATCTTCCTGAGAGTAGGAGGAAAGATTGACCAAACAAAAGGCTAAGAAAAGTAGGTTTGTTTTTATCATCGGTATTTAATCTCAGCGTTCATATCTGTTACTAGCTTTAAGTCAAGGTAGTAATCTCGGTAAATAGTTGTGTGGGGAAGTGAGTTTGTGTTGAACACAATTTGCAACATCACTTCAGAATTTTTAGTATTCAAAAAGTTCATCTTGTTTTCTGGTACAGCAATTTTCACTACTGAATTTACGGGAGTAGTTACTTTGTTTAGAGCATCTGTGTTAGCAGAATTAATTAAACCAGTAACTACCAACGAATCGTAAAATCCGCCCCACTCATCCAAAAGAAATAACTGAACTTCAGCGTCAAATGGAAATCCATTTTCGGCATAAATAGAAATCAATGCATCATAAACAGGGTTTGTTTCTTCTTGAATTCCCAAATCAATTTTCTGTTGAAACTTCAAATTGTTGGCAACTAAACGAAGAGGAAGTTTGATATGGAAATCGGCCTCAACTACTTGATCAAAATATAAGAAATCATTTCCGCTAGAAATATTTCCCAGTGGATTTAATCTAGTTTCTACTTGAGTCACCATTTCGTCTGATAAATTTTCTATTACCAAGTCGATATTCGAATTTTGGGTGGTGTAATCAACTCTTGTTTTACCGGGAAAGATAGAAGTTCCCAAATCTGTTCCCCTGTTCAGGTTTATCCAATTCCCGATTGAGGTATGAGAAAGAGCTACACTATTTCCAGTTTGTGAGTTTACAGATATCAGTTGATTCAGTTTTAACTGAGCTTCTGCGCCCACATAGTTTTTTACTTCGGTAAAAATCTCTAAAGAATCTATATCAATTGTTCCTCCCTTTATTTGGTCAAATACTGTAAACTTATTGTTTGTAGGTCCTTCCGAAAACGAGGATTGTCCCAAATAACCTCGTGCATATTTTGGTTTTATTCCAATCAATTTGTTTTCGATAAAAACACTATCCAAATTAGATACAGTAACAGAGTTACCAGCAGGATCTACGTTTACTAGAACTTCACTTTCAAATGTATTGAATTTTGTTCCGGTACTTCCTGTAAGATCAAATGAAACTCCATCTAAATTTAACGAACCAACAGTGATACTTGGATTTGTTCTTGTGCCAGCAGGTACCGAAATAGTTTTTCTAAAAACATTACCACTTCGGTCGTTTGTTTTGAATATGGTGTAAGTATAAAATGTTTTTTCGGGGATTTCACTCGTTATTTTATACTCAATTTTTCCAGATTCTATTTCCATGTATTCTATCTTGGCATCATTCAAGTTGAATTCATTTTCGGCAGGATCACTAATAAATTGGAACCCTGGTGCCAAAGATACAGGGCTAAGAAATGGAAAGCCATAATCCAGTTTTAATACCGTATCGGGTACTTCAAAAAAGAAATCCTCATCAATTGGCGATAATCCAAAAGTGTAATCAAGTGTAACAGAATTATCGGGATTAATGGAGAGAATAGAATCGCCCACCAAATCATCTATGGTGAGTCTTGTTTTTACTACTGGGGACAAAATCTCTACATCCCAACGAGTATCTTCATCTCGTTTGCAAGAAAACAGGATACTGAGGACAACAAAAATAAATAAGGCTTTTTTCATCATAATAAGTTGAGCAAAAATACAGAATAATCCATAAATTCAATTGGAGATTTTATTTCAAAAAATGAGCTTTTAGTTTGTTAAGATACAACAAATAGACGGAAGAAAAGTTAGAGAGTTGTGAATCAGTTTTTAACAATCGTTCTAAATCTATTTTAGTCAACACACAACCCTTAAAAACTTTATTACATGCAACGGATTGAAAGGAGGGTCAAAACCTTATATTTGTTAAAATGTCCCAATAGCAACATGACGAAAAGAAAAAATATATTTAAACCCAAAGAAGAAAAAGCCACAAAGGCCTCGGCAAAGAAAACAAAAAAGGAAAAAAAGTCAATCGCCATGTCTCAAAAGACTAAAAGACTCATAGGTTTGGCTCTTGGGTTGGTGTGTATTTACCTTACTATCTCGTTTTTGTCGTATCTGTTTAGTTGGAAACTAGACCAAGATAAAGTAGAGGGAGCTAATTTTGTAGAGTTTGTATTTACCAAACAACCTTTCGAAATATCGAATTGGTTAGGGAAACTGGGCGCAATACTATCTCATCGTTTTATTTATAATGGGTTTGGAATTGCTACATTTTTATTGCCGTTCTTCTTGTTTGTAGTTTCATTCAAAATCTTAACAGGCATCCAACTGTTTTCTATTAGAAAAACTTTCAAAGTGAGTTTGGTTGCTTTGGTTTGGGGTTCTATATTTTTTGGATTTTTCTTTTCCAATAACTTTTTGTTTGTAGGAGGTAATTTTGGTTACCAAATTAATGACTGGTTATCCGAGTCTATCGGAAATATTGGTACTTTCTTTTTGTTGGTATTTTCTTTCATGGCTTTTACTGGAGCTATGTTTCAAAGTTTTTTAGCCAAGACATTTTCCTTGATCAAAACAGTGTTGCCAACCAAAGAATCTGTAGCTACTGCAAAACCAAAAGCTGTGGTAGATAAATATGAAGTAGATCTGGAAGATGAGCTAGAAACACTAGAAGAGGAAGACGAACTGGATTTAGAGTTTGATGAAAATTCAATAACTCTGAAAACAGAAGAGCCAGTTTCTTCTGAAGAGGAAGAGCCATTGAGAACTCATGATGATTCATCTGTAAGTTTGTCAACCGAAGTTCCCGAGGTTGTTGATACAGAACCTCAAGACGATGAATTTGAAATAGAAATAGAAACGGCAAAAGAAGAAGTTTTATCAGAAAAAGAAATCAATAGCAAAGTAAAAGAGTTTGGGGAGTATGATCCAGAATTGGATTTATCATCCTATAAATTACCTCCCATTGAGTTGCTAGAAACTCACGGTCAAACCACAGGGATAAACATAAACAAAGAAGAGCTAGAGGCAAACAAAAATAAGATTGTAGAAACTTTATCTAATTACAAGATAGATATAGATAAGATAAAAGCAACTGTGGGACCAACGGTGACACTTTACGAAGTAGTTCCAGCTCCAGGAGTTCGTATATCCAAAATAAAAAACTTAGAAGATGACATCGCGTTGAGTTTATCGGCTTTGGGAATTAGGATTATTGCTCCAATTCCGGGGAAGGGAACAATTGGTATTGAGGTTCCAAACTCCAACCCACAAATTGTTTCTATGAAAGCTTTGATTAGTTCTGATAAATTTCAGAATTCGAAGTTTGAGCTTCCTGTTGCTCTTGGGAAAACCATTTCTAACGAAACATTAATTGCTGATTTAACCAAAATGCCTCACTTGCTTATGGCAGGTGCAACTGGGCAAGGTAAGTCAGTAGGACTAAATGCAATTCTTGTTTCAATTCTTTACAAGAAACATCCTTCTCAGGTTAAGTTTGTTTTGGTAGATCCAAAAAAGGTAGAGCTTACTTTGTTCAACAAAATTGAAAGACATTTCTTAGCAAAATTACCGGGAGAAGAAGAAGCTATTATTACAGACACAAGTAAAGTGGTAGCAACCCTGAATTCGTTGTGTATAGAAATGGATAATCGATACGATTTATTGAAAGATGCTCAGGTAAGAAACATCAAAGAATACAACGCTAAGTTTGTGCAAAGAAAATTAAATCCAGAGTTAGGACATCAGTTCTTGCCTTACATCGTTTTGGTTATTGATGAATTTGCCGATTTGATAATGACAGCAGGGAAAGAGGTAGAAACACCAATTGCACGTATTGCACAACTTGCCCGTGCCATAGGAATTCACTTAATTGTAGCTACACAAAGACCTTCGGTAAATGTAATTACCGGTGTGATTAAAGCAAACTTCCCAGGAAGAATTGCTTTCCGTGTGACAAGTAAAATCGATTCTCGTACAATTCTGGATACAGGAGGAGCAGACCAATTGATAGGAAGAGGAGATATGATATATTCTACAGGAAGTGATATCATAAGACTTCAATGTGGATTCGTAGATACTCCAGAAGTAGAACAGATTTGTGATTTCATTGGAGAACAAAGAGGATATCCTAATGCTTTGTTACTTCCAGAGTACGTGGATGAATCTGCTGCTTCTACCAAAGGAGGGTTTGACGATGAAGATAGGGACGATAAATTTGAAGAAGCTGCTCGTATTTTAGTAATTCATCAGCAAGGTTCAGCCTCATTATTACAAAGGAAACTAAAGCTAGGATACAACCGGGCAGGACGAATTATCGACCAACTGGAATCTGCCGGAGTAGTTGGGCCCTTTGAAGGAAGTAAGGCAAGAAAAGTTCTTATACCCGATGAAATTAGTTTGGAACGGTTTTTGGAAGAACTCTAAAAACTGAAATAAAAAGCTTAAAAGAGAAGAGCTAAGAACCGAAAGTTATCCTTTTGTTAGTCACTTTTTCTTCCATAAATATTATATTAATTTTACCTCACTCAAAAGAGGTTAACAAAACAAAGAATGAAAAAAATACTTTTAATTGCAGGTCTTGCTATGTTTTCGCTGGCAGCCACTTCACAAGAAACTTACCAAGAAAAAGATCCTAAAGCAAAAGCTATTTTGGATAACTTGAGTAAAAAACACCAATCCCTTGACAATATCGTAATTGATTTTACTGCTACTTTTTCTGGAGATAAAATCAAAAAACAAACACTAAAAGGAACAGCATTTAAAGCGGGTAAAAAATACGCTTATTACACAGCTGATTACATTGTAGTGAATAATGGTAGGTACAATTGGTTGTTTGTGAAAAGTGAAAATGAAGTGACCATAACGAGTAACGAAGATGCCGAAGAAGAAAACGGATTGATTAGCCCATCTAAATTGATGTCGATTTGGGAGAAAGGTTTCAAATACCAATTTATAGGTGAGGGAAAAGTAGGATCAAAGACTTTGCAAGAAGTAAGATTGTTTCCTGAGAACCCAAAAAAATCTAAATACCACACGATTACACTTATTATAGATAAAGTAAAGAACGAATTGAACGAAGTAACTATAAAAGGAAGGGATGGCGTAAACATGAAATACGACATTACTGGGTTTAAGTTTTCTCAAACAATTGCTTCATCTAAATTTGTTTTTGACAAATCAAAATATCCAAACTGTACAGAAAACGATCAAAGGTTTTAATGTAAAAACCAACAGATAAAAAAACTCCAATGATTCATTGGAGTTTTTTTTGTGTCAAATTTTTGTATATAAAAAAGCCTCTCAGTTTACCAAGAGGCCTTTACTATCTAACAATTGTTAATCTTCATCGTCATCAGAAATAGTTCTTTCGAGCTTAATTTCTTGTAATTTTGTAATGGTTAACTCTTCGTATTCGTACCCTTCTTCATCTTTCACAACCTTTGTAGAATAAGAGATTAAAAAAGATTTTCCGATTAATTTATCCGATTTCAAAGCAAATTTCGTCAGAACCTCTTTGTCTACGTAATTAAAAGTGAGGTAATCTCCATTTGCCTCTTCAAATGAATAGGTTTCAGATTCTGAATCGTACTCAGAGAAAAAGGCTTTAGCGGTTTTTGCTTGACTCATTCCTGCAATAGAAATTAAAAAAATAGATGCGGTTAAAATAAGTTGTTTCATTGTTGTAAATTTTTAAATAATATCAATAGATTTTTTTTCCGATTGGTTTACTTGCATCAAGCTCGGTATATTGGCTTTTAGTAGTTCTTTACTTCCTTCTGGAACTCACTGGCAAGATTAGGTTTGTTTCAATCTGTTGGGGTGGAAAAAGCATAGTTGCTCCAATATTCCTCTCTCTTGTATTTAAAAATTTACAGTATTAAAAATACACATAAATTCAATTCGTTGTTTTTAATTTGGTTATTTTTTGGTTAAAAATTTCAAGATTTTTTTATGCTAAAATTCTCATTAACTTTGGATGCACATAAGAACAGAAACTGTAAATCTTGCCATGTCAGGAATCTATTTTAATCTTAGAGATTTTGCACTTTATTTTCCTTCCTTCAAAGGAATAACAATGAAAAAAAGAAGTAGAAATAAATGAACCTCAAAACCGAAATAAAATTACCTAGCTATCCATTTACTCTTTCACATCAAGAAGGAATAGTTTCCTTTGGCTCATGTTTTTCAGAAAATATAGGAGAAAAACTAGTTCAACACAAATTTAATTCTTTGGTCAATCCTTTTGGTATTTTATTCAATCCTATTTCTATTTCAAAAGCTATAGAAGATTGTATTCTGAATACACAATATACAGCGTCAGATTTACAACAAAACAATGACTTGCATTTCAGTTTGAATCATCACAGTAAGTATTCAGGAAGCAATCAAGCTGAGGTTCTTACTCAAATCAATACCAGTATTTCTGATGGAAGCAAGGCACTAAAATCAGCCAAAACGATTATTCTTACTTTTGGAACAGCTTGGGTGTACAAGCTAAAAGAATCGAACGAAGTAGTGGCAAATTGCTATAAGCTACCTAGTTCTTTATTTACTAAAGAGTTACTTTCTATTTCCGAAATAGTTGCTGAGGTTTCTAGTTCACTAACTAAGTTGAGGTTGATAAATCCTGAGGCAAAAATTATTACCACAATTAGTCCAGTGCGCCACTGGAAGGATGGAGTAGTGGAGAACCAACAAAGTAAAGCAACATTGCACTTGGCAATCAAAGAACTAAGAAAGCAGCACGAAAACTTAGTTTACTTTCCTTCTTACGAAATCATGTTGGATGAACTGAGAGATTATCGCTTTTACGCTGATGATATGTTGCATCCTTCTTCCTTGGCGATAGATTACATTTGGCAGAAATTTGGAGATGCTTTCTTTTCTCCCGAAACTAAAGAGTTGAACAAGCGAATTTCTCACATAGAAAAAGAAAAAAATCACAAATCATTCAATCCTCAAAGTAATGATTTCATTGCTTTCAAAAAGAAATTGGAGGAGAAAGAAAAGGAATTGTATTTGGAGTTTCCTTATTTGAAAAAGTAATAAGATTAACACTTCATCTGTCATTCACTGATGCCATTTCCACTGTCATTCACTGATGCCATTTCTCACTGTCATTCATTGCTGCCATTTCTCACTGTCATTCCTGCGTAGGCAGGAATCTGCGTTGGTTTCACGATTCTCGTTATTTTACTACTGTCATTCCTGCTTTTCGACCTAGGCTCAAGATAAACTACGTCAGTAATCTTCGTATTGTTCATGATTCTCGTTTTATAGATTCCTGCCTACGCAGGAATGACAAAACTGTTTGTTTTGGAGTTGTTTATGCATAGTCATTTATTGCTGCTGTTTCCATTGTCATTCATTGATGTTGTTTTACGGTGTCATTCATTGGCGCTGTTTCCCACTGTCATTCCTGCCTTTCGACCTAGCTCAAGATAAACTACGTCAGGAATCTTCGTAGTGTTCACGATTCTTGTTTTATAAATTCCTGCCTTCGCAGGAATGACAAAGCTGTTTGTTTTTGGAGTTATTTATACATTGTCATTCATTGATACTGTTTCCACTGTCATTCCTTTGCAGAAAGGAATCTAAAGGCGAAAATCAGCCAAATAAATAAGATTCCGACAAAGTAATGACAAAGTTGTTTCTCGTTAAATAACACGCCCATCAGTCCCTTCAAAAGAAGGTAAGAAACACTACTTCAAATATTTCTCCAGCAAACTAGCCACAGATTCCGAAGTAGATTGTTTGTTTATTTTCTCCAAAGTAACTGAATCCAATTGATCTTTCACTTTGTATTCTACCTTTAGCAATGGTTTTTCGTCTGGTGGTTCGGGAAACAAATTTTGCTCCTTGAATAATCTTCTTGTCACCGTAGCCACTTCATGAGCACCTGGGTAGTTTTTTTGTTGTTCAAGCAGGTACGACAAAGCAATCAAACCATAAGCATCTTCGTACACCGAATCCGATTCATATCGCAAAGCATAATATTTCTTTATCAATGAATTGGCCTCTTCAAAATTCCCCGTAGCGGTAGATACAAAAGATTTATTAAAATGATCTATCGTGTACATTCCCATCGAACCCGTTTCAAAACTAATAGACATGCTTTCGTTGTAAAAACTTTCCGCTTTCTTCATGTTTCCAACCAATCGCCACATTTCTGCATTTTGGTGTGCTCGGTACATCAGCCATTTTTTGTTCCCCGTAGTCTGTGCCAATTCCTTTAAACCTTGGCTCAATTCTGCCAACCTTGCTGTGTCAAGAGTTCTTTGGGCATTTCTGCAAAGCGAGGTCAAGGCTCTTCCCACAAGTGTATCGTTATTCGTTTCTTTTCCTATTGCCAAAACTTCTTCAGCAAGCCGCACCGATTCTTCGTCTTTTCCTTCTTTAAAAAGTTGGTAAGCTTCACTCAGCATTTCTTTTGGGTTTTGCTCAGTTACTTTTTCTTCTATTTCAGTATTTGAGTTGGATTCTGGTTGTGAAGTGCAACTTATCATTAAAGCCGCAGCATAAATGAATGTTAGTGAGGTAGATTTAATCATAATACTTGATTTGTGTTTGTTTTCGTAAAAAACGAAAGTAAATAAAAAATTAGATTATTAACATTTGAATTTTATCAACTAACAATGCTATTTATTTTCATTTTGTAATGAATTTTAGAAAGTGCTGGAAACAATATGATTTTGGATGTTGTAAGTGTGTGTTTTGATGTATAATTTTAAAGTATGATTTCTATTTTTAGAATAACAGTAATTTTGAAATGAGAAACTATCAACAAAAACCTCCCCAAACCCCTTGCAATTAAATAAAAATCACTACTTTTGCAATCCATAACGGAAAATCCAGTCAGCACAGGATTTATTTTAATTATTTAAAAACCCTCTCGCAATTGCTGAATAACGAGATACAAATATCACACTATGTCTGAAAATACAGAAGACAAAGCACCCGAAACAACTCCAGAAGTTGTTGAAAATCAAGTAGAAGAAACGGCAACAGAAAACACAGAAGCTGAATCAACTGAAAAGTTGGTAAAGAAAGATGTGACAACAAAAGAAGCTGTGGAAACTGAAGCAGATGATGAAGTAAAAGAAATTGTTGCTGAAAGAAAATCTGAAGAAGAAAAAATTGATTTAGAAAATTTTGATTGGGACAAGTACGCTGCTGGCGAAACTTATTCTGACGAAGAAGCTAAAGCAATTGAAGCAAAGTATGAAGGTACTTTGAAGTCTATCAAAAACAAAGAATTGGTAATCGGTAAAGTTACTGCAATTGGAGATAGAGAAGTTGTAATTAACTTAGATTACAAATCTGAAGGAGTTGTGCCAATCAACGAATTTAGATACAACCCAGACTTGGCGATTGGTGACGAAGTAGAATTGATTGTTGAAAGACTTGAAAACAAGAAAGGACAATTAGAAGTTTCGCACAAAATTGCTAGAGTTCATAGAGCATGGTTGAAAGTAAACGAATGTTTAGAAACAGGAGAAATCATTACTGGTAGAGTAAAATCTAGAACAAAAGGTGGATTGATTGCTGATGTTTTTGGAATCGAAGCTTTCTTGCCAGGATCACAAATTGACGTGAAGCCAATTAGAGATTACGATGAGTTTGTAGGAAAAAACATGGAATTCAAAGTGGTAAAAATTAACCATGAATTCAAAAACGTTGTTGTTTCTCACAAAGCGCTTATCGAAGCAGAGTTGGAAGAGCAGAAAAAACAAATTATGTCTGGTCTTGAAAAAGGACAGGTATTGCAAGGTATCGTGAAGAATGTTACTTCTTACGGAGTATTCGTTGACCTTGGAGGTGTAGATGGATTAATCCATATTACTGACCTTTCTTGGAAGAGAATTAAGCATCCAGAAGAGGTTGTAACTCTTGACGAGAAAATCAATGTAGTTATCCTTGACTTTAATGACGACAAGAAAAGAATTGCTCTTGGATTGAAACAATTAGAGAAACATCCTTGGGATTCATTGGATGAAGGATTGAAAGTGGGTGACAACGTGAAAGGAAAAGTGGTAGTAATGGCTGATTACGGAGCATTTGTAGAAATTGCTGACGGAGTTGAAGGTCTTATCCACGTTTCTGAAATGTCATGGTCGCAACACTTAAGATCTGCACAAGATTTCGTAAACGTAGGTGACGAAATTGAAGCACAAATCTTAACATTAGACAGAGAAGAAAGAAAAATGTCTTTAGGTGTGAAACAACTTTCTCCAGATCCATGGGAAGGAATCGCAACTAAATACCCAGTAGGTTCTCAACACAAGTCAACAGTAAGAAACTTTACAAACTTTGGAGTATTTACTGAGCTTGAGCCAGGAATTGACGGATTAATTCACGTTTCTGACTTATCTTGGAACAAGAAAATCAAACACCCATCTGAATTCTGTAACGTAGGTGACGAATTAGAAGTGGTAGTAATGGAACTTGACCAAGAGAACAGAAAACTTTCTTTAGGACACAAACAACTTGAAGAGAAGCCATGGGAGCAATTCGAATCTGTATTTACAGAAGGATCGGTTCACCAAGGTACAGTAATCAAAGTAGAAGCTAAATCAGGAGCTGTAGTTTCATTGCCTTACGGTATTGAAGGTTACGCACCAGCTCGTCACTTGAAAAAGAATGACGGTGAAAAAGCTAAATTGGATGAAGTATTGGATTTCGTAGTATTAGAGTTTGATAACTCTAATGGTAAGATTATCCTTTCTCATACAAGAACGTTTGAAGAAGTTCAAGAAAACGAAGCGAAGCAAGAAAAAGCAAGTACTGCTAAGAATATGAAGAAAGTGAATACAGGTAACACTGCATCTACTCTTGGAGATATGATTGATTTACAAAACCTAAAAGACAAATTGGAAGGGAAATAGATTTCTTACCCATTTTAATCATACTAAAAACTCTTCTCGAAAAATCGAGAAGAGTTTTTTTTTGTTACCTTTGTTTCTTAAGAAACGGATTTACAATACTCACTTTACCCACAGACGATCAATGAGTTTACAAGAGAGAGAAATACTCAATAAAACTGAAATCAACATTCTTATATCAAGATTAACTCGTCAATTAATCGAAAATCATAATCTTTTCCAAAACTCAGTAATCATTGGTGTTCAGCCAAGAGGAATTTATGTGGCCAATAGGTTGCAGCAAAAACTGAAAGAATTAAGCGGAATAGAAGTGGTGACAGGATCCATTGATACTACTTTCTTTAGAGATGATTTTAGAAGAAAAGAAAAACCTTTGCTACCTAGCGTAACTAATTTGGACTTTTCTATTGAGGATAAAAAAGTGATTTTGGTAGACGATGTATTATTTTCTGGCCGAACGGTAAGAGCAGCAATGGATGCTTTATTGACTTACGGAAGACCTTCTTCTATAGAGCTACTTGTATTGGTAGATAGAAGATTTAGTAGAAACCTACCAATTGAAGCCAACTATGTCGGAAAATATATAGACACACTTTCTAATGAGAGAGTGGAAGTGATGTGGCAAGAAATTGAAGGTGAAGACAAAGTAATATTGGTAAAAAAATGAAAGGACTTAGTACAAAACATTTATTAGGAATAGAACATCTTGTAAAAGAAGATATTGAGATGATATTTCAGGTTGCAGATAATTTTAAGGATATCATTAACCGACCTATAAAGAAAGTTCCTACATTAAGAGATATTACAATAGCCAATCTGTTTTTTGAAAACTCTACAAGAACAAAATTATCCTTTGAATTGGCCGAAAAACGACTCTCTGCGGATGTAGTTAATTTTTCTGCAGCAAGTTCTAGTGTAAAAAAAGGTGAAACTTTGATTGACACTGTAAACAACATCTTGGCCATGAAAGTTGATATGGTTGTGATGAGACACCCAAGTCCAGGAGCAGCCGAGTTTTTATCCAAACACATTGATTCTGTAATTGTAAATGCAGGAGATGGAACACACGAACACCCAACTCAAGCTTTATTAGATGCATATTCAATAAGAGAAAAGTTAGGAGACGTGAAAGGAAAAAAAGTGGTGATTGTGGGAGATATTCTTCATTCCAGAGTGGCGCTTTCTAATATTCATTGCCTCCAAAAACTAGGAGCAGAGGTGAAAGTTTGTGGTCCTTTGACTTTGATGCCAAAGTACATTGAATCTTTGGGCGTGGAAGTAGAAACAAATTTACAAAAGGCACTAGAATGGTGTGATGTGGCCAACATGCTGCGAATACAACATGAACGCCAAGAAATAAAACACTTTCCTTCTATTAAAGAATATACGCTGCAATATGGTTTGTCTCAGGAAATATTGAACTCCTTGAACAAAGAAATTGTGGTGATGCATCCTGGTCCAATTAATAGAGGTGTAGAGATATCAAGCGAAATAGCAGATTCTGATAATGCCATAATATTGAACCAAGTAGAAAATGGTGTTGCAATTAGAATGGCAGTAATCTACTTGCTTGCAGGAAAGATTTAAATTTGAATTGTATAATATTTGTTCTATCTTAGGGTATAAATTTTATAGCCCTAATTCAAATGAGTATTACAATTGAAGAAAAAAGCAACTATAGTTTGCTGAAAATCAAAGAAGAAAAATTAAACAGTGTGAATTCTCCTGATTTAAAATCACAATTAGTCACCTTGAATAAGCAAGGTAGCAAGAACATAGTTGTGGATATGAATGATGTAAAGTTTTGCGATTCCTCGGGGTTGAGTGCTCTTCTTATCGGAAATAGACTCTGTAAAGAAATGGAAGGGAAATTTGTGATTAATTCTCTGCAAGAAATGGTTCAAAAAATGATAGAAATATCTCAATTAGACAAAGTATTGCACATAACTAACGAACTAAACCAAGCCGAAGAGATGATGAATTAATCTCAATGGTTTCAAATTAATTAAAGATGAAAAAAATACTATTCTCGCTTTTATTGTCCGCATCTTATGTGGGCTATTCCCAAACTTGTGCTGTTGATGTGACAGGGCTGGACGCATACATTTCGCCAGATACTTGGGGGATAATGCCTGATACAACGGATAATCTTCCGCCTGCACAAATTGGTGTTCAATACGATACTTTTTTATCGTTTAAATTGCCGCTTTACGCCAATGAATTGGATCCAACCTTACCTGCAATTCAACTTGCTACACTTCAGTTAATTAATGTTACAGGTTTGCCAGCAGGAATTAGTTTCACCTCATCAGCATCTACCACGGATAGTATTTTTTGCAACACAGCTGACTGCAAATGGAACGGAGGTGCTTATGGTTGTTTAAGAATAATTGGTACTCCAACTGTTTCAGGAACTTTTCCTTTGATTATTACCCTTGAAGGTAAAACTATTGGAGGTCCTCTTGCTCAAACAGGAACAGGAGACATTAACGGATACAGAATTGTTATCAATACCACAAGCTTGGATGAACAGAGCAAAACTCAATTGAAAGTAGAGCAGAATTTCCCTAATCCTTTTTCTAAAATCACTAATATCAATTATTCGGTTAAAACCAATGCTTTGGTAAATTTTACAGTGATGAATCTTTTGGGTAAAACCGTTTATTCAAAAGAATATGCTGCCAGAGAAGGACAAAACACAATAGAATACAATGCCGAAGAATTGAGTAAAGGTATCTATTTTTACTCGCTGGAAATAAACGGAAAGAAAACTACAAAAAGAATGGTAGTTACGAAATAACGATTCCAAAACTTGATACTAAGCCAGATATATTCTCACGAGTAAATCTGGCTTTTTTTATGTTGTTTGTTGTAGGATTGATAGTAAAGTCCATAGCTGTTCGCAAATCAGATTTGAATAAATTACTTCGGTCAAAAATACTGTTTCTGAGGTTACAAGAATCAAACAGAGATTCCGTTAAGTTAGTTTCAGTAAAATCTACCTCTTGTATCTCACAGTCAATAAAATACGTTTTGGATAAATTAAGAGAATAAAAAGAGCTCAAATTCAAGTTACTAGACTTGAAATTTAATTTAAGCAAAAACTGATTTGAGTTTTGAAATTGAATCCCGATGAGTTTGCAACTGTCAAAAGAAACCGATTTTAATGATGTATTTGAGAGCTTAGCGTTACTCAAGTTACAGGAAATAAATTCGCAATCAACGAATTGGAAATTATTGAAAGAAAAGTCAGTGAAATCACAATCAATAAATTGGCAATTGGTAAAAGTCGCAAGTTCGAGTTTATTCTTTTTTTCTATTGTTTTATCAAAAATTTCGATTTGCATAAATTTTGGTTTTTATGAGTGTGTAAAGTTATAAACTCAATTGACAAAACCGACATATTTTCCTAAAAGAGAAAATGGCACAAGTATTGACTTGATGAAGTAGCATAATGCAATTGATTCTGTTTAAACACTTGTATTTTAGCTTTTTAATTTTAAACTAATCTTTGAGTTGATTAGAATTAACTGTTGAAGTAAATTTTAATCTGTCAAAATGACCCACTATACTATGAATGAAACAATGGAAGACGGATTTTTACAATTTGCACAATCAAATGACGAAGGAGAATTTATTCCACTAATAACAACAGAGGACGAGGACGAAATGAACAAGGAAGAATTTCCTGATGACTTGCCTGTTTTATCATTAAAAAACAATGTACTGTTTCCTGGAGTAGTAATTCCAATTACTGTAGGTAGAGATAAGTCAATCAAGCTTATAAAAGAAGCTTATGCTGGAAACAAAATTCTAGGAGTTGTTTCTCAAAAAAATGATAAGATTGAAGACCCGGGAGCTGAAGACGTTCACAAAGTTGGAACGATTGGGCAAATATTGAAACACCTTAAAATGCCAGATGGAAGCACAACTGTTATTATTCAGGGGAAGAGAAGATTTGAAATTGAGGAATTTACGCAAGAAACGCCTTATTTACGAGCTAAGATTAACACTTTTAAGGAATCTAAACCAGATGAAAATGATCCTGAATTTTTTGCGCTTTTCTCTTCTCTAAAAGATTTAGCCTTACAAATAATAAAGGAATCTCCGAGCATCCCATCCGAAGCATCGTTTGCTATCAACAACATTGAGAGTCCTACTTTCATGATCAATTTTATTTCATCTAATTTGAATGCCGATGTTTCTGAAAAGCAAAAAATGCTAGAAGTATTGGACATGAATGAAAGAGCGAGATTATTACTTCAAAACCTAACGAACGAATTACAATTGCTCGAATTGAAAAATGATATTCAATCCAAAGTAAGAACGGATTTAGACAAACAACAAAGAGATTATTTTCTTCATCAGCAAATGCGACAAATTCAGGAAGAATTGGGAGATAATCCTGGTCAGCAAGAAGTGGAGGAGTTAAGAAAAAAGGGGAAGAAGAAGAAATGGGGGAAAAAGGTAAAAGAAACTTTCGAAAAAGAGTTGGGTAAGCTAGAAAGAATGAATCCTCAGGCTGCTGAGTATTCGGTTCAATTGAATTATTTACAGTTGCTTACTGATTTGCCTTGGAAAAAGAAGTCGATAGATGTGTTTGATTTGAAAAAGGCTCAAGAAATTTTGGATAGAGATCATTTTGGTTTAGAAAAAGTAAAAGAAAGAGTGATAGAGCACTTGGCTGTTTTAAAATTAAAAAACAATATGAAAGCTCCTATTATTTGTCTTTACGGACCTCCAGGAGTAGGAAAAACATCATTAGGAAAATCAATTGCAGAGGCAATTGGAAGAAAATATGTTCGAATGTCTTTGGGAGGATTAAGAGATGAAGCTGAAATAAGAGGACACAGGAAAACTTACATTGGCGCTATGCCGGGAAAAGTTTTGCAAAATTTGAAAAAAGTAAAAACTTCGAACCCTGTTTTTGTTTTGGATGAAATTGATAAATTGGCTAGAGATTCCCACGGAGACCCATCTTCGGCTTTGTTAGAAGTGCTTGACCCTGAACAAAACTCTACATTCAATGACAATTACGTGGAACTTGATTACGATTTGTCCAATGTGATGTTCATTGCTACAGCGAATAGTTTGAATACTATTCAGCCAGCATTGAGAGACAGAATGGAAATCATAGAAATAAACGGATATACTATTGAAGAAAAAGTTCAGATAGCCAATAAATATCTGTTGCCAAAGCAAATGAATGAAACAGGAGTTTCTGGCGATAAAGTACGAATAGGGGAAGAGGTGTTGGAAAAAGTGGTAGAAAATTACACGAATGAAAGTGGTGTGAGAGGATTGGAGAAAAGAATCTCTAAGCTAGTTCGATTTAGAGCAAAACAAATCGCATTGGAAGAAGAGTATGAAATAGAAATTAAAGAAGATGATTTAGTTAAAATTTTGGGTCCAGCTCATCCAAAAGATAAATACCAAGGAAATGACATTCCAGGAGTTGTAACAGGATTGGCATGGACTCAAAACGGAGGAGATATTTTATTTATTGAAACGAGTTTGTCACCAGGAAAAGAAAAATTGACTTTAACAGGAAATTTGGGAGATGTAATGAAAGAATCTGCCATAATCGCAATGGAATACCTGAAGTCAAATGCTAAGAAAATAGGAATAGACACCGAAGTATTTGAAAAAAACAGTGTGCACATTCACGTACCAGAAGGAGCAACACCAAAAGATGGGCCTTCTGCCGGAATAACAATGCTTACTGCGCTTACTTCTGTATTCATGAACAGAAAAGTAAAAGCCAATTTGGCCATGACAGGTGAGATAACTCTGAGAGGTAAAGTGTTGCCTGTTGGAGGAATAAAAGAGAAAATTTTGGCAGCAAAAAGGGCAGATATAAAAGAAATAATTTTGTGTTCGAGCAATAGAAAAGATATAGAAGATATCAATCCAAAATACTTGGAAGGATTAGAATTCCATTATGTAGATACTATGATGGAAGTACTAGATGCAGCTTTGGTGTAGAAGAGAATGATTAAAACTAGGTGAATTGCATTCGTTTTGAACTTGCAAACTTACAAATATTAGCTATATTTGTTTGATATGAATCGAATATCAACAGCGTGTTTGGGATTGTTCTTTGTGATGTTTTCTTGCAAAACAACCCAAAGTTCTTCTTCCACGGAGTCAGGTATAGAACCCTGCATTCCTAATACACAAGAAAGTTGTGTGTGTCCCACACATAGTGATCCTGTGTGTGGATGTGATAATAAAACTTATCTCAACCCATGCCATGCGAATTGTAGTAACGTAACTTACGTTCCTGGGAATTGCAAAAACAAAAATAAAAAGTAAATATTGACGTTAATCTCTCATACCATGAAAAAAAACATAATATTAATCGCAACATTATCATTCGCTTTCATTGCATTGGCAAGTAGCTGTAATAAACCGCTTGGTGCATGTGAAGAATTTTTTGAAAAAGACTGTAATGTAACATCGGATTACACACCAGTTTGCGGATGCAATGACAAAACCTATGCAAATAAGTCTTATGCAGACTGTGCAGGTGTAGAGTATGTCAACGGATCTTGTGACTAATGTTTTTGTTGAAAGAAGAAATTCTTAACAAACAATAACTCAAATAAATATTGAAAGCAAGTACAATAAATTTAATTACTTTAACAAGAATTGCAAGTGTTGTACTTGTTTTTCTATGTATAAATAGTTCTGTTTTTACTCAATTAGGAGGCAGTTCATCTTTTCAATTTCTTGAATTAGCAAACTCCTCAAGAATTCAGGGTTTAGGAGGTAAAAACATTTCACTTTCTGATAGTGATGTTAATTTAACTTTGAGCAATCCCGCTTTACTCGATTCAACACAATCTGGAAGTATTTCCATCAATTATCACAACTACATTGGCGATATTAATTATGGATATTCATCGTACACACACCACGTAAATAAGATTGGTACATTCAATTTGGCAATGATGTATGCCAATTATGGAAAATTTAAAAGAGCTGATGCCTCTGGTCAAATAAACGGGAATTTCGTTGCAAATGACTTGGCATTTGTTGTAGGTTATGGAAGAGCAATTGATTCAAACTTTAGGGTTGGAGCAAATTTCAAATTTTTCAATTCAATTTATGACATCTACTATTCAAATGGTATTGCATTGGATTTGGCAGCTAGTTATCACAAGCCAAATTCTTTGTTTTCTGCAGGAATGGTAATTCAAAACATAGGATTTTCTTTTGCAAAATATACAGAAACCGAGTCTTTGCCCTTAGATTTTCAGCTGGGAATGACTTATAAGTTGAGACATGCTCCATTTCGATTTTCACTTACGTTAGCCAATTTGCAACAATGGGATTTGACTTATATTGATCCATTGGCTCCCCAAGATTTTGATCCCAATACATTTGAACCAATTCCTCCGGATGCTCCAAATTTCTTTGATAAAGCTATAGGTCATATTATTTTTTCAACTGAAATAGTGTTGTCTAAAAATTTCAATATTCAATTGGGATACAATGTGAGAAGAAGGCAAGAGCTAAAGTTTTTGGAAAAACAGGGAATGGTTGGTTTCTCGGGCGGTGTGGCATTTAAAGTTAAGAAGTTTCATCTCAATTATTGTCTGGCGAGTTATCACCTTGCAGGCAACTCACATAGTTTTTCAATCACCACCAATATTCACGATTTTAGGCACAAAAACTAGTTTGATTCTTGCACATTTAGATGTTTACAATTAGGAATAAAACTTATCGTTCATTCCATATTTACAACTAAATTTGAGGGTATGAAAAAAGAAATTTTTAAAGGAGTATTGATTGGAGTAATCATTCCCTTTCTGTTTGTTGCAATTCTGTATTTGGTGTTTTTTGTTTTCGAAAAGAGAATTACAGACCAAGTAATTGGTTCTGGACTGCTTTTTGGCCTGGGATTAAATGCATTATTCTTGAGAAGATTATTCAAAAAGGATAACGATTACATGGCTCGAGGAATAATGATTGCCTCTTTTTTCTATTTTTTCATTTGGTTGTATCAATACGTATTATAAATCCAAATGAAGTATTACATTATATCGGGTGAGGCCTCAGGAGATATGCACGGAGCCAATTTAATTTCTGAACTAAATAAAATGCAGCCAGAAGCTCAGATTAGAGGTTGGGGAGGAGATAAAATGGCAGCAGAAGGAGTTGAAATCACAAAGCACTACAAAGAGCTTGCTTTTATGGGGTTTGCAGAAGTGTTACTCAATTTAAAAACCATTCTCGGGAATTTCAAGACTTGTAAAAAGGAAATTGTAGAATACAAACCTGATGCAGTTATTCTCATCGATTATCCTGGATTTAATTTAAGAATGGCAGAGTATATTCATTCCTTGGACATACCAGTTTTTTATTACATTTCACCAACTGTATGGGCTTGGAAAAAGAATCGGGTAGAGAAAATCAAAAAATTTGTAGACAAACTATTTGTTATTTTACCTTTTGAAAAACCGTTTTACAAGGAGTGTGGATATGAAGTAGAATTTGTAGGAAATCCTCTTTTGGACGAAATCAATAAGTTTAAGAAAGAACATATTTCTTCTGATTTTAATAAGAAACACAATCTTTCTAATAAACCAATTATTGCGTTGCTTCCGGGGAGTAGAACTCAAGAAATTAAAACCAAGTTACCTCTAATGCTTTCGGTTGTGGTGCACTATCCAAATTATCAATTCGTTATTGGTGGTGCACCTTCTCAGGACGAGAATTTGTACCAAGAAATAATAAAAGGAATGGAATCTGTTTCCTTAGTTTTTGGCGAAACTTATCCCTTGCTCATGAACAGTCATGCTGGATTAATTACTTCTGGAACAGCGACACTCGAAACCGCTTTATTTAAAGTGCCACAAGTTGTTTGTTACCGAGCAAACCCAATTTCATATAGAATAGCCAAAATGCTCGTCAAAATTAAGTTTATTTCCCTCGTAAATTTAATCATGGACAAAGAGGTAGTGAAAGAATTGATACAATATGATTTATCAAAGAATCAATTAAAAGAAGAGCTTGGCAGAATTATTGAAGGGAATAAGAGAGATCAAATTCTTGTGGATTACGATGCCTTAATTGAAAAACTTGGTGGAGTAGGAGCTTCGAAAAACACGGCTCAACACATCGTTAATTTCATGAGTACCAAATAATGAAAAAAATAATACTCATTCAATTTTTACTACTTGTAGCTTTATATTCTGAGGCTAGAGAATTAAGAATTGGTTTGTTTTATGCAAATAGTCCTAAAAGAGTCACCATGAATTATAATGTGGGACGGTATACATTTTTTTCAGAAAATAAATCTTACAAAACGCTGAGCAACAAAACAGATAAAATTGTTTTTATTGCGGAAGGCGACAAAGTAACGGCTTATTACAATAATAAAACCATAGGAACGAATACTTGGTTTAGATTGGAAAAAAATAGTGAACAGAATAGCCTTACACTTACAGATGGAAAAACAACACGACCTTATCAAGGAAATTTCGTTGTATACTCAATAAAAGGAAAGATCAAAATAGTGAATGAAATAGCCATAGATAAGTATGTAGAAGGAGTGATAAAAGGTGAGGCAGGTTATGGATACGAATTGGAATATTACAAGGTTCAAGCTGTCATTAGCAGAACTTATGCTTTGCACCATCAAAAACACAAAAACGAAGGCTTTGATTTGTGTGATCATACACATTGTCAGGTTTATAAAGGGATAAATGATAGGTCAAATATTTCTGATGCGGTAAATCAAACTGCAGAAGAGGTGTTGGTAGATTCAAGTTTGAATTATATCAATACTTTATTTCATTCGAATTGTGGGGGTAACACTGTAACTACCGATTTTGTTTGGAGCAAAAGGTTACCTTGCATGGAAAGGGTGAAGGATACATTTTGTTTGAATTCTAGCCAAGCTAAGTGGAAAAAAACAGTGTCCAAAAGTTCTTGGATTTCTTTTTTGGCAGCGGAAACAAAGAAGCCAACATCTTATTTTTCGGATAAAAAATTAAATTTCGAACAAACTGAAAGAAAAGAGTTCTACAGTGTTGGAAATCAGAATGTTAGATTAGTTAACATCAGACAAAAATACAGATTAAAATCTACTTATTTTTCTGTTTACGAAATTGGGAATCAAATTGTATTGATAGGCCGCGGATATGGCCACGGTGTTGGTTTGTGCCAAGAAGGAGGAATTGTGATGTCCAAAACACATTCTTACCGAGATATCCTCTATTTTTATTACCAAGATGTATCAATAATGAATATATCTAAAGTAGAATATTACCGTTTATTTTAGGAGTTCTTTTCCCACTAGTTCTAATTTCTCATAAAAATCCTCACCGTATTTTCTAATGAGAGGCTCTTTCAAAAATTTATAGACGGGAACCTTCAACTCTTCTCCCAGCGTGCATGCCGGAGAACAAATGTCCCATCTGTTGTAGTCCAAGGCATCGTAATATTTTAACTTTTTCACACGAATGGGGTACAAATGACAAGAAATAGGTTTGTTGAATTTAATTTCGCCCTCTCTGTAAGACTTTTCGATGGCACACTTAGCTGTATTTGTTTCGTCAAAAAATACAAAAGCACACTCTTTATTATTTACTAAAGTTGTGACCTGTTCTCCATCAAAATCGGCATAAGAAACACCTTCGTTGGCAATTTTTTCAATTCCTTCTTGACGCATAAAAGGAATAATTTTCGTTAAATTTTTCTCAATCAATTCTTTTTCTTCACTTTCTAGTGGAGCTCCAGCATCACCCTCTACACAACAAGCACCTTTGCAAGCTCCTAGGTTGCATACAAATTGTTTCGAAAAGATATCTTCGGAAATTAATTTATTGTCAAGTTCTATCATCTTTGGAAAATTAGAAAAATCAAAATTACGATTAAATACGGCTATCGAAAAACAATTGTTGTCAAATAAGTTAAGGCCTAGCTAGGTTTCAAAATCTATAAATGTGATATTTTCTTAAAACTTTTGTAATTTTGCCTAGTAATCAAACGAAATTAACGCAATAAATTAAACATTCAAAATGAAAGAAATATACATATTATCAGCCGTAAGAACACCTATAGGAAGTTTTGGAGGGTCATTGTCTACAGTGCCAGCTACTAAGTTGGGAGCAACAGCTATAAAAGGAGCAATAGAGAAATCTGGAGTGACCATTGATCAAATTGACGAGGTTTTTATGGGTAATGTATTGCAAGCAGGTCTAGGTCAGGCTCCAGCCCGACAGGCTGCCATGTTTGCTGGTATTTCTAATCAAGTCCCAGCAACTACTATCAATAAAGTGTGTGCATCAGGAATGAAATCAATCTCATTGGCTGCGCAATCAATATTGGCAGGAGATAATGAAATAGTTGTAGCCGGAGGTATGGAAAATATGAGTATGGTTCCTCATTATATGCAAGCAAGAAATGGTCAGAAATTAGGAGATATTTCATTGAAAGACGGTATGGTATTGGATGGATTGACAGATGTTTACAATGATTACCACATGGGTAACGCTGCTGAATTGTGCGCAAAGGAATATAAAATAACTAGAGAGGAACAAGATGAATTTGCAATGGAATCCTACCGAAGATCAGCTAAGGCTTGGGAAAACGGAAAGTTTTCGGACGAAATTGTACCTGTAGAAGTTCCTCAAAGAAGAGGGGATGCAATTATTGTTTCAGAAGATGAAGAGTACAAAAACGTGAGAATGGAAAAAATTCCAACACTTCGTCCGGTATTCCAGAAAGAAGGATCAGTTACTGCTGCCAATGCTTCAACTTTAAATGACGGAGCTTCGGCCCTGATCCTATGTTCAAAAGAGAAAGCGGAAGAGTTAGGTTTAAAACCAATTGCAAGAATTGTGAGTTATGCTGATGCTGCTCAAGAGCCAGAATGGTTCACAACTGCTCCTTCTAAGGCATTGCCAATTGCACTTAGTAAAGCAAGTTTAAAATCAGATGACATTGATTTTTGGGAATTAAACCAGGCTTTTGCAGTAGTAGGAATTGCAAATACCAAAAAATTGGGATTGAATCCAGAAAAAGTTGATGTAAATGGAGGTGCAGTTTCATTGGGTCATCCATTAGGAAATTCAGGGTCAAGGATTGTTGTAACCCTTATCAATGTGCTAAAACAGAATGGAGGAAAATATGGTGCTGCTGGAATTTGTAACGGTGGAGGAGGTGCTTCTGCAATAATTGTAGAAAATATTTCGTAATTCATTCTTTTTTAGTATTTTTGCACTCATAACCGAAATTAATGAAAAGTGAAAAAAATAATAATTTTATTTTTAGTAATACTCGTTAGGCAGAATATTAGCGCCCAAACAGTTTTTACTAATGATGATGCAATTGTGCATTTAGATATTAACGCTCAGCTTTATGTTGAGGGTGATGTTTTGATAGAGAACACTGGTGTAATTGAAAATCAGGGAACCATTTCTCTTGAAAATGATTGGATTAACAACTCCTTATTTAATGTTTTTTTGAACTCGCTTCAAGGAAATGTGGAACTTGTTGGTAACAATCAAAACATCACAGGAATTAATCCAACAAAATTTTACAATTTAAAATCAACAAATGTTGCAAGAAAAACATTGGGTGTTGAAACTTGGGTTGAAAATGAATTGGATATCACAAATTCTGAAATTGTTCTGAACAGTAATACTATTCACTTGTTTAATACTGATCCTGCTGCATTATTATGGAATGGAGGATTCGTTTCTGGAGATTCGTTGGGAGGGTATTTATTGAGAAGTGTCGACAGAAGTCAGTCTTATTGGTTTCCAGTAGGGAATTCCAATTTGGCTAATTTTTATCGTGCAGTTTCTTTTGTACCGAGTTCTAGCGATAGTTCAGTAATAGGGGTGAGGTTAGCAGAAAGAGATCATGAATTTGATTTTTCAGGAGTTTCGGCAACAGGTTCTGTAGGACCTTTTCCTTTTGCTCAAAGAATTTCAAATATAACGGAAAATAATTCTAATTTTTACCACAACATTGCAAGGTTTGATGGAACTGCTAATGGAGTATCAAGAATATTCTATTTTAATTCTGATGAAAGTGCAGCTAAAAAGTTCAATGCTGTGTCAGAGTGGGATAATGGAGTTTCTAAATGGTCTGTTGCAAATTTTGAAAAGAATGTTGCCGCATTAAATGCTTCAATAGGTAACCCAGAAAATGTAATGAAATCGCAGTCATTGGATTTTTCTAACGATGTTTATGTTTTATCAACTAAAAATGAAATTGATGTTGTAGTTCCAGATATTTTCTCTCCTAATAAAGACGGAGTAAATGATGTGCTTTTTGCTTTCAGTGACAAGGCATTGTCTTTCCAAATGTATATCTATAATAGATGGGGTGAGTTAGTATTTGAAACAAAAGACCAATACGAAGGATGGGACGGTACATTCAGAGGAAAAGATGCACAATCAGGAGTTTATGTATATTTTATTTCTGTAGAATTACCAGAGCAAGGTTCCATTACAAAAAAAGGTGACATAACTTTAGTTAGATAAATAGAATATGAAAAATTTAATTATAATCTCAGTATTTGTTATATCTACAATTTCGCTAAAGGCACAAGATATACACTTTACACAGTTTGATAACAATCTATTGCTTTTAAATCCTGCAAATAGTGGGCTTTACGAAGGCAATTTTAGGTTTAATTCCAATTACAGAAACCAATGGGCAGCGCTTGGTAATGTTTTTGAAACCTATTCTGCTTCTGTTGATTTTGGCTTGCTTAAAAATAGCAGACAACAAAAAACAACAGGAATCGGAATTGCGGCTTACCAAGATATAGCAGGTTCATCAAAAACAAAAACCAGTAAGATAGATTTAAGTATTTCTCAAACAGTTTATTTGAGTTCTTTTTCTGATTTATCTTTAGGTGTAACCTTTTCGTATGTCGACATGTCAGCGAACTACAATGGATTAAATTGGGGAAGTCAGCATGACGGAGCAGAATTTGACCAAGGAATTGCTTCAGGAGAAGCTTTTACTGGATATGCAGACAGAGCATTTGACTTATCAGCTGGTTTGCTATATAGATGGTCAGAAAATGGGAGGAATCAACTAGAAATTGGAGGGTCAATAAACAACATGGCAACACCTTCTTTTACTATTCTTCAGCAGGAAGATTATATACCAATGCGATTTAACGTATTTGCGGCAAAAGAATGGGTATTAGGTAATTCAAGAGAGTGGGCAATCAAGGCAATGGCTTTTTTCAACAGCCAAAAAAAGGCCAGAGAATTTGTAGTTGGTGGTATGTTGCGCAGGTCATTTGGACAGTCGTCCAGATATACAGGATATTATAAAACGACCGACTTTTACTTTGGTGCTTATTACAGACTAGGAGATGCTATTGCTCCTGCATTTAAGTTATCTTTCAATCAAAGATTTCTTGTGGGTATGAGTTATGATATCACTTTGTCAAAGTTATCTCAGGCAAACTCTTTTAGAGGTGGGCCAGAATTGTCGATTTGCTATATTAGTCCATTCTATAAAATGGATATAAATTCACCAAAAAATTTCCAATAACATGAAAAAATATATTCTAACAGCGTTAACATTAGTTTTCGTTGTGAATGTCCTATGTCAAGATTTAAGTGATCTAGACATTAAGGTTCAGAAGATGGCATTTAATACGCCACAATCGGAGATACCATCTTTTGTAAACGGAAATGAGCTCATGTTCTTTAAGAATAAAAATTCATTTCAGCGATACAGTGCTTTCTATGATTTATATAGAATTGATACGAGTTTTGTTAATTTAAATAATGGTCAAGTCAGTAAGATAAGTCTTACCGAACAAATAACTAGTGCTGGTAACTATCACGAAGGTCCTTGTTCAATCGATAAAGTAAATGGGAAAATTTTCATTACAATAAGTTCTTTGGATAAAAAAGGAATGAAAAAAGAGAAAGTACAGAATAAGTTAAGATCAAATAATCTTAGAATGTTGGTTGGAGATTATGAAAACGATTCAATAACTAATATTACTGAATTCCCATATAATGATTTACAATACAATGTAGGACACGGAGTTTTTTCTGATGCTACTCAAAGGTTGTATTTTGCATCCACAATGCCAGGAGGAAAAGGTGAGAGTGATTTATATTATTGCCAACTTGACAAAAATGGTGCATGGCAAAAACCAGTAAATTTAGGTAACAGAGTTAATTCTGCCGGAAATGAATTGTTTCCAACTCTTAAAAATGGAATATTGTTCTTCTCATCAAATGGCCAAAGAAAACAAATTGGAAAAGATCTTGATATCTATTATGTGTACGAAGATGAAATTCATACAAATAATCCAATGGAGCTAAGAAGATTGAACACAGAAAGAGATGAGTTTGCAATTTGCTTTGATGATAATGAAGATACACTTAAGGGATATTTTGGATCGAATAGATACAATACATTCAACGAAGATGATGATATCTATAGTTTTGTTTTTCCACCTGTCGTATTTGAGAAGAAATATGACTTGATGGCAAATATTTCGAGAGGAGATGAACTATTGTACGATGGGAAATTAGCAGTTTTTTCTAAAGATGATAAATTTGTACAGGAAGGAGTATTGCAAGAAAACGGTTACTATTTATTTCCAAATTTAGTAAAAGACGATGAATACCGTTTGCGTTATAAATCAGACCATACTACTTCATATTTTGATATTGAAAACAATGAAAAATATCCAGTTTTATACAAAACTTTCAATATTGATGATGATGGTTTGTACGAAGATTCACTAATTGTAAATAATACCGAAAACTTGGTAAAAGAACTAAGCGATGACGAGAAAAAGAAACTTGGACTTGATCCTGAATTGTCTGAGCTCTTTGTAAAAGATAAATTGGATCCTAATGCTTTAGTTACTGACCCTAATATTCTGGTAAATAGGAAAACTAAAGTAGAGGAAAAAAAGCTTACTGAAAAGATAGAATTCAACAGAAAATTTGATTTTGAAAACATATATTTCGATTTTGATTCTTATGAAATTACGAATGAATCTAAAGTTATTATTGACTCCTTGTATTTGGTTATGAATTCGACAAAAGCCAAATTTGTTGTCCTTAATGCACACACAGACTCTAGGGGAGATAAGTCATACAACAATCGATTATCTGTAAAGAGAGCGCTTGCTTGTAGGGCATACATGATTAAAATAGGAGTAGATCCGGATAGAATCAAGTACACAGGTTTTGGAGAATCAAAATTGGTAAATGATTGTGGCGATGGAATTCCTTGTCCAGAAGATAAACATTTATTGAACAGAAGAATAGAGTTTACTGTTTTATTAAATTAAGCAAATTAGTTTATAACCTTTAACAGCTTCTTGAATAGATTTCAAGAGGCTTTTTTTGTTCATTTTAATTAAGGAAATAAACTTGAATTAGCAGAAAAGAAATAATTATTCATTTTGGCTATTTATATTTTCGAATGTAATTCTAAACTATATTAAAGGCTCTTGTTACTAAATTCAAATGAATAGAAGATTAAAGTCTAAATTCAAAAAGTATATCATGTAATACTGAAAGAACTTAGATCATTTAGTTATTCGTCTTAGTTCAAATCAAAAAACGCCATGTAAAAGATCTTAAAAGAAAAGCCGAATAATAAAAATATTATTCGGCTTCTTAAAGTATTGTTTTTTTCTATTAATTAGGATTTATGCTTTCCCTAATTGTTTCAGCATTTTTCCGTGGTAATAAATAGCTTTTAGAAAGGTTTTGTGGCTGTTGTAAGGAACGTTGAACTCTTCTGCTGTAGCCTTTACAATCTTCGAAAGTTTTTTGTAATGAACATGACAGATGTTTGGAAACAAGTGGTGCTCTACTTGGTAATTCAATCCACCTACGTACCATGCAAAAATTCTACTTTTCGGAGCAAAATTACTGGTAGTTTGCATTTGATGAATAGCAAAGTTGTTTTCTACAGTTAAATCATCTGTTGCCTTCACAAATTCTGTTTCTGGTACCACGTGCGCAGGTTGAAAAACAATTCCTAAAATAAATCCAGCGATGTAGTGCATGATGAACACAAATAAAACAACCCAGTACCAGGCTATTGGTAAAATGATAATTGGCAAAGCAATTATAAGTGTGTAATAAAATATCTTACTTACAATCATTTTGAACATATTCACTTTGTAACTTTGGTTAAAGTTCTTTAGTAAATCTTTGTCTTTGTATCTTTTAAGCTGCTGAAAATCCTTAGTTGTCATCCACATCACAGTCATCAATCCGTAAAAGAACCAAGCATATAAATATTGATATTTATGAATTGGTTTCCATTTTTCATCTGGTGAAAATCTCATTAATCCAATTGTGTGTATATCTTCATCGTATTCGTGCACATTTGTGTATGTGTGATGAAGTACATTGTGTTGGATTTTCCAATTAAGTGCGTAACCGCCAACTAAATTAATAATTCTTCCGACCCATTTATTTACATTTTCTTTTTTGGAGTAAGCTCCATGATTTGCATCATGCATAATGGACAAGCCAACTCCTGCCATACCAAATCCCATAATTATGAACATCAGAAATACCATCCAAAAACTAGAAACAACTCCTGATAGCATCAAAATAAGTGGAATGAGATACACCAAAGTAAGAACAATTGTTTTGACAACCATTGTTGTATTGGCGTATTTAGAGATGTTGTTTTCTTTGAAATATGCCCTAACTCGTTTGTTAAGGGTAGATGAAAAATCTTTACCGATTGTGTGTGAAAACCTTAAAGGTTTTAGTTCTTTTGTAGCTGAACTCATGCAAATTTTGTTTTGTAATATTACAAATTTACCCAAAAAAACACTGCAAAGGTTAAAAATAAAACTTTTTTATAAGAATGCGTTGTGTACAACTTGTTAAGAGAAAGTTAATTTCTGTGACCGAAAATAGTGCTACCAATCCTCACCATGGTACTTCCTAGCTGGATTGCAAGGGTATAGTCGCCACTCATTCCCATCGAAATTTCAGTTGCTTTTGGTAATAATTCCTTGATTTTTTCCCTTATTTGAATCAACGTTTCAAATTCTGTTTTTATTTGATCTTGATTTTCTGTAAAGGTTGCCATTCCCATCACTCCCACAATTCTGATGTTTTCCATTTCTTTAAATTCGGAAGATTGGAGTAGAGCAGTGCCTTCTTTCTCGTTGAAGCCATATTTCGAATCCTCTTCAGCGATATGAAATTGAAGCAAGCAATCTATAATTCGTTCATTCTTTTTAGCTTCTTTGTTTACTTCGTTTAATAATTTTAAAGAATCAATGGAATGGATAAGTGAAATAAACGGAGCAATTTTCTTTACCTTTTTACTTTGTAAATGACCAATCATGTGCCATTCTATATCAGAAGGAAGTGCCTGACTTTTTTCTACCAATTCTTCTATTCGGTTTTCACCAAATACTCTTTGGCCTTCGTTGTACAAAACCGAAATATCCTCTTTTGGTTTGGTTTTGGAAACAGCCACAAGCGTTACATCTTTTGGAATGGAAGAGGCAACTTTTTGATAATTTTGTATAAGAATGTTACTCATAAATTTAGGGTTTAAAAAAAGCCACCACACCAAGAGGCGGGTAGCTTTCAATCTTCTATGTGACCTCGGCAGGATTCAAACCTTCACCCTTAATCTCTTTATCTATCTTTAATCCCGCTTACTCCTCACTTTTAGGTGAAGAAATAGCGTAATTTCTTCTAAATCTTACTCAAATATATTCAGAATATTTCAATTCGTTTCAAATTGTGAAAATAAATCTTGATTAATATTATCTTTTAATGTAATTTTCAACTCAATTATTTAGACGGTGCGATGACAGCAGAAGAACTAAAACAACTCGAAGCAAGGCTTTGGAAGGCAGCAGATGATTTAAGAGCCAATAGTAAACTAACAGCGGGAGAGTACAGTTTTCCCGTATTGGGATTGATTTTCTTGCGACACGCACACAGTAGATTTCTTATTGCGAAGGAGGAGATTGAAAAAACATTACCCGCTCATCCTGTGAGAGGCGTAAGAGCCATTACAAAGAATGATTTCTTAACAGCCAAAGCAATTTTCTTGGCAGAAGAAGCACAATGGCAGACACTTGTGGATTTACCCGATTCCGCGGATTTAGGAGAAGAGATAAACAATGCAATGAGAAGCATTGAGAGTGAATATGAGACGTTACAAGGTGTTTTACCTAAAGACTATAGCCTTTTTGACAAAGAACTCTTACAGCGTTTGGTTCGTATCTTCAATGACGAAGCATTAAATTTTGCCAAAGGAGATGTGTTTGGACGTATCTATGAATACTTCTTAAACAAATTTGCAATGAGTGGTGCTTCCGAAGGTGGTGAGTTCTTTACTCCTCCATCATTGGTAAATACTATTATAAATATTATTGAGCCATCTCACGGAATAGTAGCAGATATTGCTGTAGGTTCTGCGGGTATGTTTGTGCAGACAGCTCATTTTATAGAAGAAGAAGGATTTGACGCTTCTAACAAAGTAACATTCTACGGACAAGAGCAAACGGACACCAACACCAAGTTAGCCAAAATGAATATGGCTGTACACGGATTAGAAGGTTCTATCTTACAAGGAAACTCATTCTATGAGGACAAGCACGACCTTGTTGGAAAGTGTAATTTCATAATGGCAAACCCTCCATTTAATGTGGATGGTGTGGACAAAAGCAAAGATGTAGTAAAGAAAGACCCTCGACTTCCGTTTGGATTGCCTAAAAATGACAATGGAAACTACTTGTGGATTCAATACTTTTACTCTTGTTTGAATGAAAAAGGAAGAGCAGGGTTTGTAATGGCTTCTTCGGCTTCTGATGCAGGTCATTCTGAAAAAGAAATTAGAAAGCAGTTGGTAGAAACGGGTGCTGTTGATGTAATGGTATCTATTGGTACAAAGTTTTTCTATACACTATCGCTGCCTTGTACCTTATGGTTCTTTGATAGAGCAAAGGAGCAACACGAAGTAAGAAAGAATGAAACCTTGATGCTCGATTTAAGAGATGTTTACCGTAAGGTATCGTCCAATCTGCACGACTTCACAGAAGAACACCTTAAAAACATACACTCTATTGTTGCCTTATATAGAGGAGATAATAGCTACTTTAACAACACTATTAAGCATTACTACGAAATGGTTAATAACGGATTAGAGAAAGCGGTAAAACAAGCCGAAACGATAAATAATGCTTATTACAATTCATTAAAAGATGATATTGATGGATTCCTTAATGATGAGTGGAGTGCTAAGTGGGAGAAAGCGTTAAACCTTGAAGATATTTATTGGACTACTCAACTTGACTTCTATGGAGATGCTCGATTAGAATATTCTGAAAAAGGAGAATTACGTACCCTCGAACAAACCAACGTAGAGCATTTTAAGAAAGCTAAGAAGGCTGTTCAGAAATTCTACAAAGACATTGATGCGTTTACAAAAGAAGCTGCTAAAACGTTGAAGCTAAAGGGCAATAAAGATTGGAAAGAAAAAGTAATTGGAAAGCTGAACGAAACCAACACAAAAGTTGCAGATTACGTTATAACATTGGATGAAGTGTTGTATTTCAATAAAGAAGCAGATTGGCTAATTAGCCGTTTTCCCGATGGTGAATACCAAAACATTGAAGGCTTGTGTAAAATAGCCAACCGTGAAGAAATAGCTAAAAACGATTATAGCTTAACGGCAGGCAGATATGTAGGTGTTGCTTCTCAAATTGATGAAGATTTCGACTACGAAGAACGTATGGCTGATATTAAGATGGAGTTGCAAGAACTCAATTCAGAAGCTGCTCAATTAGCCGAGCATATACAAACCAACTTAACAGAATTAGGAATATGAATTTAGATTCTGTTTGTGAATTAATTGTCGATGCGGAGCATAAAACAGCTCCAAGAGTTGAAAGCGGTGGTTACCCATCCATCAGAACCCCCAATATTGGGAAAGGAAGATTGAAAATGGATGGAGTTTACAGAGTTTCGGATGAAACGTATAAAAAATGGACAAGAAGAGCGATTCCACAAGAGAATGATTTAATATTAGCAAGGGAAGCTCCTGTTGGAAATGTTGCAATCGTCCCTAAAGGTATAAAGCCTTGCTTGGGTCAGAGAACTGTACTTTTGAGACCTAACTCAGAATTAATTAACCCTAATTTTCTTTGTTATTACCTTTTGTCTGATGAGATACAGAACAAGATGACAAGTAGGTCAGGAGGTGCAACAGTAGCGCACTTAAATATGAAGGATATTAGGGAATTAGAATTAGATTTTGTTCCGTCTCTCCCTATCCAAAAGAAAATAGCCGATATATTAGGTGCTTATGATGACTTAATAGAAAACAACTTCAAACGCATCAAGCTATTAGAAGAAACAGCACAGAACATATACAAAGAGTGGTTTGTAAACTTCCGTTTTCCTAATCACGAGAATACACCTATTGATGATGAGTCGGGATTGCCTGAGGGGTGGGGAAAAGAATGTTTAGATAATTTGTGTATTAAGATTTCGTCAGGTGGAACTCCTAATAGAAAAACGAAGGAATATTGGGATGATGCTAAATATGATTGGGTCACTACTAAAGAATTAAAAGATTGTTTCGTCTTTAAATCTGCAGAAGCTATAAGTGAAATCGGTTTAGAAAAGTCTTCTGCAAAACTTTTTCCCATAGGAACAGTAGTGATGGCAATATATGCCTCACCAACCTTAGGGAGGTTAGGGATTTTAACTAAGGAATCGTGTTTTAATCAAGCAGCAGTTGGCTTTGATTGTAATAACCAAAAAATATCTAACCATTTTTTATACTATACCCTACACGAAGAAAGAGGTAACTTAAATGCTTTGGCCATAGGAGCAGCACAACAGAATATAAATGTTAAAAAGGTTAAAGACCACAAAGTAACCATACCGACTGTTGATATTGTTGAAGAATTTACAAAAGTTGTAGAGAGTAATTTTAAATTAAGAAAGTCTTTAGGTATTCAAAACATTAGATTAAAAGAGGCAAGAGATATTCTTTTGCCACGTTTAATGAATAGAACAATAGAAGTTTAATATGGCAGGAACTTACTCAGAGGACAAACTAATTGAACAAACGTGCATTGATATATTTCAACAAGAATTGGCTTGGGAAATAGCTAATGTCTACAAAGGAGAAACCTTTGGTGATAACGGAACTATTGGTCGTGATAGTGAAGCTGATGTGTTACTCAAAACACGTTTCTATGAAGCGATAAAGAAGTTTAATCCAAACCTTCCACAACAAGCATACGATTTAGCCTACGAAACCATTAACGCTGATGATGCAACCAAAGAGTTAGAAGAAATCAATCACGAGAAACACAACTACCTTAAAGATGGAATACCTGTAACGTACAAAAACGACAAAGGGCAAATCATCAAGAATAAAAAGATTAAGGTATTTGATTATGACACTCCATCTAACAACAACTTTTTAGCCGTTCAGCAATTATGGATGGAGGGCAAATCGAAAAGAAGAAAACGTCCCGATATTGTAGGTTTCGTAAATGGTATTCCCTTGTTGTTTGTTGAGTTAAAAGCGCACCATAGAAAGATTAAGGTGGCTTATGAAACTAACCTTAGCGATTATAAGAACACCATTCCAAAAATGTTTCATTGCAATGCTTTTATCATTTTGAGCAATGGTATTGAAAGTAAGATTGGAGCGGTTACATCAAAATTTGAGCATTTCAGCGATTGGAAACGTATTGAAGAAGATACAACGGGGGTAATTAGTTTAGACACTATACTTAAAGGAGTCTGTGAGAAAAATAGAATGATTGATTTGTTTGAAAACTTCATTTTGTTCGATACTTCGATTGGTTCAATAGTAAAGTTAGTAGCACGTAATCATCAGTTTATTGGGGTAAACAAGGCAGTAGAGCATTTTAAAACTGTTCAGCAACAAGCTAAAGCAGATGAAATTGAAAAAGAAGTCGCTCGAAGGTTAGGAGTGTTTTGGCACACACAGGGCAGCGGTAAATCGTACTCAATGGTATTCCTTTGTCAAAAAATACTGCGTGTATTAGGGGGAGGCTACACCTTTGTTTTGGTTACGGATAGAACAGAATTAGATAAACAGATATACGAAACCTTTACGGGCGTTGGAGCTACCGATGATAAAAATGCACGAGCAACAAGCGGTGAAGGATTAAAAGAATTACTAAAAACAGACAAGCGATATATCTTCTCCATCATCCACAAGTTCAACTTCGATGAAGTCATAACAGATAGAGAAAATGTTATTGTTATTTCTGATGAAGCCCACAGAACACAAGGAGGTTCATTGGCTATGAATATGCGTAAGGCATTACCCAATGCTTCGTTCATTGGTTTTACGGGAACACCACTATTTAAAGATGATGAGCTAACCCGAAGAATTTTTGGTGATTATGTCTCTAAATATGATTTCAAGCGTTCTATTGAGGATGGAGCTACTGTTCCTTTGTACTATGAGAACAGAGGTGAGAAGTTGAGGTTAGACAACCCGAAACTGAATGATGAAATTAGAGAGGCTATTGAGCAACAAGATTTGGATAGCGACCAACAAGAAAAGCTAAAGAAGCTGTTCTCTCGTGAGTACCCTATTCTTACATCTGAAAAGAGATTAAGAGCCATAGCAAAAGATGTAGTAAAGCATTTTAACGGTAGAGGCTATAAAGGAAAAGCAATGTTTGTTGCTATTGATAAAGTTACTGCTGTTCGTATGTATGATTACATTACCGAAGAGTGGCAAATCTACTTAGAAGAGCAACAAAGAGAAATAAAGAAAATTACGGAGGCACAAGAGCAGCTTGCAAGACAACGAGATTGGGATTGGGCAAAAGCAACAGAAATAGGTGTAGTCGTTAGCCACGAGCAAAACGAAATAGAAAAGTTCGATGCTTGGGGATTAGACGTAGAACAGCATCGTTTGAAGATGAACACTCGTGACCTTGAAACAGAATTTAAGGACGAGCAGAATCCATTTAGGTTAGCAATAGTTTGTGCGATGTGGATTACGGGATTTGATGTAAAAAGTCTTTCTACAATGTATCTTGATAAGCCTTTGAAGGCACATACATTAATGCAAACCATTGCAAGAGCCAACAGAACTCATGTGGGTAAAAACAACGGATTAATCGTTGATTACATCGAGACTTACAAAGCCTTATTGGAAGCATTAGCTGTTTATGGTGATAGTGGAGGAAAAGGTACGGGGAATGAAGGCGGAGGAGATGATACCCCCGTTAAGCCGTTGGAAGATTTAATTGATGAATTAGAAGAAACGATATTGGCTTGTGAGCTATTCCTAAAGGATGAATGTGAGTTTGAATTAGTAAAAATCACCGATGCTGATGACAACCTTTACCGTATTAAATATATACAAGAGGGCTTGAACGCTGTTACTCGAACGGATGAAAAGAAAAATAAGTTTGGTGTAATAGCACGTGAAGTATTCAAGAAGTACAAAGCCTTAATGCCTGATAAATCCATATACAATTATCAAGCAAAAAGAGATGCTATCAATTCTGTTTATGCGTTGCTTAACGATAAGATAGATGAAGCCGATGTTACTCACATCGTTAAAGAAGTGCAAGACGTAGTCAACCGTTCCATCGAAAGCCTAAACTTAGAATTAGAGAAAATTGAAGGACACGGTAAAAAGATTGACATTAGTGGTCTTGACTTCAAAAAGATCGAGGAAGAGTTCTTAAAGGTGAAAGAGAATAAAAACGTTGCTGTCCAATCACTAAAAGACCGTATCAATAAGAAGCTAAACAAAATGCTTGACCAAAACCCTTTGAGGGTTGATTTCTACGAGCGTTATCAAGAGTTGATTGAAGATTACAATAACGGGAAAGAGTATAAGTCCATCAAGGAGATATTCGACCAACTAATTGTGTTACTTGGTGATTTATCAGAAGAAGAAAAGCGAGCAGGAAGAGAAGATTTAGAAGAAGATGAGTTGACTGTATTCGATATGCTGAATAAGGGAAAGAAGGTTTCTGATAAAGAAAAGGCTGAGGTAAAAGTAGCAGCACATAAATTATTAGAGAGGTTAAAAAGTAATGAGTTTAAAGTTGACCATTGGGTAGATAAAGTGCAAACAGCAGCAGCAGTTAAGAAAGCTATCAATGATTACTTGTACCAATCGTTACCTTACCCTACTTATGAGGATGGAGACATTGCGGTAAAAACAGAGGTGTTGTTTGACTACTTCAAGTCAAGGTATGCGGATTATAAAGAGGTGGCTTAAAAATTCATAAAAAGGATAAATATTATTCTAAATTCAAGAAATTCACATTTATAATATCATATAAAATGACTATTAATAAGATTGGTGTGAATCAAGAAGTAGAGTCAAATAAAAAGAGAAGATAAATTTATGTGATTTTGAGTGCCCAAAAGCAGAGTGTCAAACTTTTACTTCATTTTTGATATAAAACCATTTAATGATTTGACTTTTTCCTCTTGACTGCTTATTTTCCCCATTAAACCAAACATACGATGGTGACCAATTGTCCCCTGTATATTAATATTAAAACTCAAAGAATCATAAGTCATAAGTTTTAATTTAGCAAAATGATACACTCCTTTATTTGTGAAAAGATATTCCATCAAATTAGGTTTCTTATCACTTTTTAAGCCGAATAAAACTTTCTCTTCTTTAGGTAATTCAAAAGGTTTGTTGGACAGTAACCCCTTAACAGTCCAAGTTTTAACTGAATTAACTTTTTCTCGCGAATTAATAAGTGCTATTGCTTGCGTAGCACTAACATAACTCGAACCCAATACATTTTCTATATCTCCTTTATCAATGGAACTATCAACATCCGTTATTGACCCAAATTTTTCTCCTAAAGTAAGTATTTCGGATTCTAACAATCCTTTTTCAAGGTCAATTGTTTTTTTGAGAAATTCAATCATTTCAACTTTTAAGCGAATAACATAAGAAATAATGGCATTTATATCACCTATATTACTGAGACCATCTAAAGCCATCCCTACTCCAAAACTTGCTCCAACCACACCACTTATAACTCCAAATGATTTCTCTGAATTATCAATTATTTTTGAGGAAGCAAATGTAATTATAGTACCCAAAGCAATGTTTAAAACTTCTTTTTTCTTTTGTGCAAATAACTTTGACTCTATATCTGCAAGCTGAGAATATAAACCTACACAAAATGCCATTATGTTTTTTTCAGATTGAGACTTGTCTTCAGATAATTCGAGATATTTATTAAAGCAAAACTGTACTTCAAGATAACTTCTACCTTTGTCTAACAATAGGTTAGATTTAACTGTGCCTAACATAAAGTAGGCATCAGCTGAAGGGGAAGCCAATATAATATCTCCTAATTTCTTTTCAGCTTCTAAGTACCTCCCGCCTTGGATAGACATTGTAATTAAATCGTTCATTTCGTTTTTTTACTTTTATTCAGATAATTAAAGATAACAAAATTGATTCAAGTAATACGGAAAGTGTATTTTTTTTAAAAAAATGTAGTTGATTCCTCAGTATTAGTGAACAACGAATAAATTCAGCAATTTTTCTAATAATGAAATTAGTAATTTCCCTCATTCTTTTAAAAATCAGTTTCTCTAAGTCATTCTTCATTATTTAAATGCAAATAAACGTCCCTTTTTTTAAGTGGTTAAATACAGGGGAGGTTGAAACCATTTTTCAAGTAGTTAAAGTTGTGTTAGTTGTTTGGGGCAGTATTGTTTGCGATTATCCTTTTATTCATTTCACGAACGTAGTATCCACTTTTCTTGCGAGTCTTTTTGTCTTTAGCTCCCTTTGGTCTACCTAATTGTTTTCCTTGAATTTTTGCTCTTCTCAATCCTTCCTTTGTCCTTTCTGAAATCAAAGAACGTTCGAATTCAGCAAAAGCTGATAATATTTGAAATTGTAATTTCCCTGCTGCAGTTGTAAAATCAAGATTGTCAGACAAAGAAATGAATCCAACACCTTTATCTGTGAGTTCTTTTGTTTCTAAGATTAGCTCAGTGCTACTTCTTGCATACCTATCTAATTTATATACCACAATAGAGTCGTATTCACCATTTCTTGCTCTTGTGAGCATATTTTGTTTGATAGGTCTTGTTTTACGTGTTGATTCTTGTTCTTCGAATAAGTCAAATTTCACCCCCTTGTCGGTAGCATATTGTAGGAGACGTATTTTTTGATTGTCATTTGTTTGTTCTGTTGTACTTACCCTGCAATAGAGTGCTATTTTTTTGCTCATAATTTTAACTTTTAAACAGAATTAACCTTTTTTATCTGAAGAAAGAATATCATTGGTTTTAAATATAATTAATGAAGTTGCTATTATTGTGATAGTTACTATTAATAATACAGGAGTTGCATTATTGGATGGAGTTTCTCCTATCGGAGTAAATGGAGAACCTGCTTCTATTGGAATCATACTTTTACTTTTATAATTGTTACTTCGTCATCATTAATAAAAAACCCACAGTTATATATTCTGTAAATAATTACACCATTTTTTCGGTAGGTACGTTGATAGAAATTAAAGTTATAACCTGCTCCTAAAAGAAATTCACGCGAACGAACCGTCTTATCTTTTCCTGCAAGTTGCTTAAGTA
>Ga0209555_10000346_pt1 | contig 39703 bp, 57 predicted proteins | sample SaaInl85LU_5_DNA_FD_184643 | JGI IMG/M metagenome (GOLD analysis project Ga0209555, IMG submission 184643) | Marine microbial communities from expanding oxygen minimum zones in the Saanich Inlet - ESP_85LU_5_DNA (SPAdes) (version 2) | ecosystem: Environmental > Aquatic > Marine > Intertidal...
GAATTATATTTCTTGGTACACCACAAACTGAGATGTCATTATACAATGATTTAGAAGAACGTGGTTATAAGACTAAGATATGGACAGCTTTATATCCAACTAAAGAGCAACTTACAGGCTATGGACATAAGATAGCACCTATGATTGCTGAAGTTACAGACAAAATAGGTAAACCTACAGACCCTAAAAGGTTTGATGAGGTGGACTTATTAGAACGTATGTCATCTTATGGCCGTTCTGGGTTTAACTTACAGTTCATGTTGGATACAACTATGTCTGATGCTAACAGATACCCGCTTAAGTTGAATGACTTAATCGTATTATCTGGTAGTTCTACATGGAAAGAAGCTCCAGCTAAAGTACAATGGGCATCAGGAGTAGAACAAATTAAGGCTTTAGACCCTGAAATACCTAACGTAGGGCTTAAAGGAGACTACTATGTGGCTCCTATGTACACAAGCCCTGAGTTTACGCAATTTGAGGGCTCTGTGATGTCTATAGACCCCTCTGGAAGAGGAGAAGACAAGACAGCATATTGCGTATTAAAGATGTTACACGGTGTGTTATACCTGACTGCTATTGGAGCATTAGATGGTGGTTACTCAGAGGATACTATGGCTAGATTAGCTAACATTGCTAAGAAACAAGATGTTAACTATGTGGTTATTGAGAGTAACTTTGGTGATGGTATGGCTACACAGTTATTAAAACCTATTATGGCACAGGTACACCCATGTGAAATAGAAGAAGTTAGACATAATATACAGAAAGAAAAGCGTATTATTGATACTTTGGAACCCATTATAAATGGACATAGGTTAGTTGTTGATGATTTACTTATTAAAGAAGACTTTAAATTAGAGCCTGACCACCAGTTATTTAGACAAATGACTAGGATAACTAGGGATAAAGGTGCTTTAAGGCATGATGACCAGATAGATGCGCTAGCAATAGCTGCTAACTACTGGGTAGAACGTATGGATAGAGACCAAATTATGTCTTATAATCAACATAAAGAGGACTTATTAAACGAAGAACTAGACAAATTTATGGAGTCTGCTATTGGTAGAGCTCTGAGAGAGGACAGATGGATATAGTAAATAACTTATCAGAGGCAGATGTTAATGCTTTAAAAGAAAATGAAGCACCAAAACAACTTAAAACTCCTCAAGTAGATATTAACTTTGTTAGTGAACAAGAGGGAAATAAACATAAAGGTTATGTCCCATCACAAAACAGTGGTGTTACTATAGGCATGGGTTTTGATTTAAAAGACAAGGATGAAGATACCTTAAGACGTATGGGTATTGAAGAGAAGACAATAATCAAATTAAAACCGTTTCTAGGGCTCTCAGGAGACGCTGCAAAGGCAATTGCAGGTAATCTGATGATAACAGACCCTGATGAGTTAAATAGCTTAAATCAGGCTTCTAAAGCCTTTTACATAGCTGACATTGCCAAACAATACAACAAGGCATCTGGTGCTAAGTTTGTAGATTTAGACCCTGTACAGCAAACTGTGTTGTTTTCTGTTGGTTATCAGTATGGTTCCCTTAGTAGAACACCTAAGTTTCTTAAAGCAGCTGCCGAAAATAGATGGCAAGATGTACACAAAGAGCTAATGAACTTCGGAGATGACTTTAAAAGTAGAAGACAAAGAGAAGCAAGGTATTTACACCAGTATTTACTAAAGTCAAAATATTAGATAGAAAAATCTGAGACCATTACCACTATAGCGGGCGTCGGATTTTCCCCATAGGGGTACCGCTGGCAACACCATAGAGGACACAAAGTTAACAAAGTGAAGAGAAAAAAAAAGGTATATACACAAAGTATAACCGCAGGCACCCTTAAATATATCCTATGCGTGTTTGTGCTCGCCTGTTTTTTTACTTTAGGCCTAACGCATAGCCTACACATAGCCTACACACAGCCTAACACCTAGCCTACGCATAGCCTACACCTAGCCTACACACAGCCTAACACCTAGCATCCCTTAAGTTATCACCTGTTTACACAGGTCACAATTAAGCCATAATACAACCTATGCACTAAAGTTCCCATATTAGTATAAACAGGCTTCAACTATGTGTATATAGTAATAAGCTTACTACCTAAGTTATACTTACTTAATACTTATTACCTAGTCTTATACTCAGTGTTAAACTCAATGATTAACTAAAAGGTAATACTCAATGAATAAACTATGGATTATACTAGAGTTATTAATAGGTGTTAATATACTCTTAGTACTACTTATCATTGTATCTATTATAAGTAGATACTTAGGATTTATAACAGGTTAAATAAAGACAAATAAGAAATAATACAGTTATTTCATACACTTAGATAAAAAGTTATGATATGACTGTTTTTTTCTATTGTAAACTTTTTTAATTTATGCGATAAGAAAATAACAAACAAATATAGGAGTAAATATGTCAAAACTAACAGAATATAGTTTATACACTTTTAAAAAAGCTAAACTTGTATGGACTGAGACTGAAAGCTTAGAGCAAGCAATATATAATTTTAAAAACAGGGTTAATTTAGACCATAATGGTAACTATCATTCTAATATGGAATATGTTTTTAATCCTATTAATATTATTGCTAAAAAAGTTAATGATAAAGAAATAGTTTTAAAGCAAGATTTAGAAGCTATAACAAAACAATTAATGAAAGAGGAGTAACAATGACTACATTTATAGGCATAACCATACTGATAGTTATGAATGTCGCAGGCTATTTAGTATTAACTAAAGTAGATAGGAAGTTTAATAAAAATGATTGAATGTAAATTAATCTTACCTGTTAAAAACAATGAGGGTACAGACTTGCTGAATACTCATAGAGACTTAAAAAACCTACTTGTTAAGAACTATGGCGGCTGTACCATCTCAAACGCTGTAGGCTGCTGGGAAGATAAACAGAGCGGTCAAGTGTTTGATGAGGCTGTTATTATCTACCATGTAGCAATGACTAATAGTCTTATTGAGAAAGCGCAGTTTAAAAGCTTTGCGATTGAGTATGGCAAAAAGGCTGGTCAATTAGCTGTTTACTATTGTATTAATGGAAAGCCTTTTATTCAAGAGATAGACTAATGGGTATTTACTACGATAGGAAACAAAGCTGGCAAGCTGAGATGTTAAAAAGAACTCAAAGACAGCGCAGGATGGCCAGCCAAAGGAAGCTTAAAGAGGAAGAGAAAGTCTGGCTTGAGAATATGAAAAAAAGAGGCGGATGCTTCCCGCAATAAGTGACACTGAAGAGACTTCAATAGTCGAAACAAGGGCGACATATTTTTGCCGCCTTTGTATGTCACACAATGACAAACAAACTATTAACAAACGGAGCAAACATGAATAGACAAAACAAACAAACACCAAGACTACAAGTGACGGATGAGCCTGTGAAGGTTTGGAAGTATGCCAGAGGCAATAACAACCAAGCCATTTACGTTGATTATATGAATGTAACTTTTTACATGTCTTATAATACTTGTGTCGCTTTTAGCAGCATATTGACTGGCCTTGTAGTTCAGCAAAATAGCTGGGGGACGACTACAGGCGCCCATTTAAATGCTATTGATGGCGGTGACCATTCAAACAGGGTTACAGCTAAAGAATTTGAAGCTAAATTAGCAGAGATGGAGCAAAATCAACGCAGGTCAACTATTGCAGTCTATGAAGTTCTAAAAGAGAAAAAAGAGAAGGAATTTAGAGATTATAGACTTGCAGAGCGTAACAGGCTTAATGCTGGTTACACAAAGGCGGGTCACTAATGACAAACTTTGAGGCTGTAGGTATTTGTGAAGGTTTTATTGAGTGTGAAGACCAAGACAAACAGATAAAGGCATGGCAACATTTAATTGATACTGGCATGGCTTGGAGCCTTCAAGGATGGTTTGGGCGCACTGCTTCAGATTTAATTGAGCAGGGTATCTGTAAAAAGTAACACTGAAGAGGCCTAATGGCCGAAACTGGCAGCCTCAGGGCTGCTAGTCTGTTACAATAAATGTAACCTAACAAACAAACAATAGGAGTAACTATGATATGTTATGACTGTGAAAGCATGGAAGGAACCCTGCTTAAAGAGGCTCAGGAAGAGCCAGAGAAAAACTACAGCTATGCAGACTTGATGAGAATGACGGAAGTTTGCGCTAGCTGCGGTTCTGAAAATATAAAAACAAACTAAAGGAGTAAATATGTACTTAGACAACGTTAAAATAAAAGTTATAGGCAATGACTATGACAAAAATAATAAGCCTTTTAAGATTGATACACACAATTTTAATTTTAATGATGGCATACAGGCTAAAGACTTATCTAGGTTTTTAGAAGATATGCAGGACTCATTGACTTACAAAGTGAACGGCAAAGTCTCAGTTAATATTGAGATTGACGCAACGGAAGAGTAGTAACACTGAAGAGCCTTCAATAGGCGAAACTAGGCGGGCTATTGTCTGCCTAGTCTGTTACATTAACAAAGGAGCGTTGCTATTATGATTGATTTATTTGTATCAATTCCATACGAATATAAAATAATAATACTTTCTGGTATTGTGTTTTATTTATATTTATGTATAACCAAACAAAACTAACAACAAAGGAGCGTAGTCAATGACATGGAAAAAGAAATATGAGATTATTAGATTTTTACAAAAAACTTTTAGTCTTGAACAATATGACAATTTAACTGCCAATCAAGTCGCACACAGAGCTGTGATTTTGCTTGAACGTGTAATTGAAGGTAAAGATACACCCATAGTTAATCTTGAAAAAGAAATTATGGTGTCTGTACGTGAACCAGACTAAAGTACCCATAGTAGATACTAAAAACATTAACCCAACTTATTATAAAGGAGTTAACATTGCCTAAATTAATTGAGAGTATGCCTACCTACCGTGACGAGCTAGCACATGAAAAAGAAATGGCTGAGCTAGGTAAAAATAGAACGAATAAACGATTAACGTCACACATTCAAAGAGAAGAGGAAAGTGTTACCAGCTATGGTAAAGTCATGGTGGCTAACACAATCAGGCCTTTAGCTATGGCTATTGGTGAATGGCTTGAAGAGACATCTAAAAAGACTATTGGTAAACCACCAATTGCTTTTATGAAACTAGCTGAGGTGGAACCAGAAGTATTAGCATTAATCACTGGTAAACACATTATCAATACCATAACGCAGTACAAACCATTGACGGCTACCTGCATATCTCTTGGCGGTAAAATAGAGACTGAGATTTCACTTAAAAACTTTAAAAGTTTAAATCCTGAACTTTACGAAACAGTTAAAATGGATTTAGACAAACGGTCTTTTAATTACACCTACAAAAGAAGGAAGTTAAGAGAAAGCGCTAAGCGTGATGAAGTAATGAAATGGGAAGAGTGGACAACACCTGTTAAATTACATGTCGGTATCAGACTTGTTGAACTTATGATTTATGCAACAGGTTTAATTGAAATAGGAACGGAAACAGTTAAACATAAAAAAGCTAAGATTATAAAACAAACTGAGAAAACTAGAGAGTGGATTAAAAACAGAAATGGTTTTAATGAACTGTTAAACCCAGAGTATCTACCCACAGTAATGCCGCCAAAGGCGTGGTCAACTGTGTCAGGCGGTGGGTATTGGACTAAAGAGTTACCTGAGCTGGACTTGGTAAAACAAAAGAACAAGCTGTTTAAAAAAGAACTTGAAAATTTTGACATGCCAGAGGTTTACAGCGCAGTTAATACAATGCAAAACACTCCATATAAAATCAATAAGTTTATTTTAAAAGTTATGCAGGAAGCTTGGGACAAAGGTTTAGCAATAGGTGGTATTCCGCCTAATGTTAATTATGATATTCCAAACAAGCCACATGACATTGAGACAAACGTTGAAAGCAGAAGAGAATGGAAAAAGAAAGCAGTCATGGTACACACTGAAAATGCTAGGATGTTTTCTAAAAGATTACTCTATGCTAAAATTATGTGGCTTGCTGATAAATTTAAGGACTATGCAACTTTATACTTTCCACTGCAATTAGATTTCAGAGGAAGAGCGTATTGTGTACCAGCATTTTTAAATTATCAAAGTATTACAGGTGCTAAAGCTTTATTGTCGTTTGCACATGGTAAAGAAATCACAAAAGAAAACAAAGGTGATTACTGGCTTGCTATTCATGGAGCCAACATGTTTGGTGAAGATAAAATATCTTTAGAAGAGCGTGTTGAGTGGGTAAACAAAAATGAAGACTGGATATTAAAATGTGCTGAAGACCCAATGAATAATAGAAAATGGGAAGATGCATCAAATGCATATCAGTTCTTAGCGTTCTGTGATGAATGGAGTAAGTTTAAAAAAGAAGGCTATGGATTTGTGTCTCATATTCCAGTGAGCGTTGATGGTTCATGTAATGGACTACAAGTTTATTCATTAATGTTAAAAGACAGCAAAGCAGGTAAGCTAGTTAATTTATTACCTACAGATAAACCACAAGACATCTATCAATTGGTTGCTGATGCAGTCATTGAAAAACTAAAATTGGATGCAGCAGAGAATAAACCGTATGCTCAGTTGTGGCTTAACTATGGTGTTAAACGTTCAACAACAAAGCGTAGCATTATGACTATCTGTTATGGTTCAACTAGATATTCATGTACAGACTTTGTGATTGAAGATTTAACTAAACGAAAAGACAAAGGTGAAAACCATCCATTCACAGATGACCTATTTAGGCCTGCAAGTTATCTTGCTGGTGTTATCTGGGAAAGCATAGGTGATAATCTTACGTCTGCTAGAATTGGAATGGATTACTTACAAACCATTGCAAGAGTAGTGGCTAAAGAACAATTACCTGTACACTGGGTTACACCTGTAGGCTTTCCTGTTTATCAGTCTTATCCTGAAATGAAATCAAAAAGGGTTAAGGCAATGTTAATGGGTGAGGTTATTAAACCTAGAATAAACACTGAGACAGACTTAACAGATAAGTTAAGAATGGGTAATGGTGTTGCGCCTAATCTAGTGCATAGTGTTGACAGCGCTGCAATGATGAAGACTGTTAACATAGCACACAAAAATGGTATCAAAAACTTCTGTAATGTACATGACAGTTTTGGTACAACGGCTGGTGATGTTGAAGTTTTAAACCAGTCATTAAGACAGGCATTTATTACAATGTTTACTGAGCATGATATTTTAGCTGAGTTCAGAAATGATGTAATGAAACAACTACCTGTTGAACTTCATGCTAAATTACCAGAAGTCCCTAACAAGGGTGATTTAGACATTAACCAACTTAGGGACAGTGAGTTCTTTTTTGCTTAATGGAGTTAAGTACCCATAGTAGAATAAGAAACTAAGGAGTAGATAAAATGGCGAAGAACAATTACGTCAAAATTGTAAGTCCAGAAGGTGTATCTAAATACGCATGGCTTACAAAACCTGATACTAAGTTTGACAAAGATGGACATTTTAAAGTTAATCTTGTCGTTAGTTCAGAAGAAGCTCAGCCATTAATTCAACAGATTGATGGTGAGTTAAAGAAAAGTGCAGAGATAGCTAAAGAGAAAAATAAAAAAGCTGTTAAAACTGCAAACCCACCGTATGAACTTGAAACTGATGACACTGGTGCAGAAACTGGTAACGTTGAGTTTAAGTTTAAACGTAAGGCACAAATAATTTCAGCAGATGGTAAAGTGATACCTTTTAAGGTAGCTATCTTTGATAGTTCTGGAAAACCTGTGACTGATGTTAATGTTTGGTCGGGTAGTAAAATGAAAGTCAGTGCGGAATTAGTACACTGGTACACCGCAATGGCAGGTGCTGGCGTGTCTCTTAGATTAAGAGCTGTGCAAGTTACTGAACTTGTTGAAGGTGGAGCAGACAATGCGTCTGGTTACGGCTTTGATAAAGTAGATGGTGGCTATGTAGCACCAGAAAGCGTGGTAGAAGATGTGGCAGCAACGCCTCAAGAGAACGAAGCGTCTGACTTCTAAGCAAGTCGGACTTAGATACGGTTTTCGTTCTGGACTTGAAGAACAAGTTGCTACAGAACTACGTAACAATAGTGTGATGTATGAGTTTGAAAAGACTAAACTTAAATATGTTAAGCCTCAGAAGGCTCATACATACACACCTGATTTTTATTTGCCTAAGCAAAATATTTATATAGAAACTAAAGGATTGTTTACTACACAAGATAGACAGAAGATGAGACTTGTAAAAGAACAACATCCAGAATTAGATATTAGATTTGTATTTAGTAATTCAAGAAGTAGAATTACAAAGAAATCACAAACAACTTACGCAATGTGGTGTGAGAAGTATGGTTTTAAATATGCTGATAAACATATTCCAAAGGAGTGGTTACAATGAGTAACTTAAGAAAAGAAACTAAATATATTGTCATACATTCTTCAGACACACATCCACAACAAAATATTCAAGTTAAAGATTTAGAAGTACAACATAGAAAAGAAGGATTATTTTCTTGTGCGTTCCATAAAGTTATAACTAGAGATGGACAAGTCCAAGATGGTAGAGATATTCAGATAGCTGGTGCACATGTAGATACAAGTGTTAAGTTGTCTAACAAAAATTCTATCGGTGTGTGTTTAATTGGTGGATTGACACCTGATGGACAACATGATTGTAACTTTACTTTTAAACAATATGAAAGTTTAGTAAAACTTATAGATGTTTTAAAAGAGAGTTATGAAAATGTTGAAGTTGTTGGTCACAGAGATGTGACTAGCTCCAAAGCTCCGCATTTCAACGTTAAAGAACTGCTGAGTTAGTTTGTTTGTTAAGCTCTGGGTGTAACAGCCCAGAGTGAAACCAAAATATTTTAGGAAAAAAATTTATGCAAGAAAATGACAGTAACTTTTTATATCACACACACTGCGATAGATGTGGTTCTAGTGATGCAAACTCAGTTTATGATGATGGACATACATATTGTTTTTCATGTAACACACTAACAAAAGGAGCAGAAGAGTTGAAACAACAAACAAATAAAGAAGGCAGTGCTGAATTTATATCAGGTGAAGTAAAAGAATTATCAAAAAGAAATATAGATTTAAATACAGTACAAAAATTTAATTATCAAACAGGTAGTTGGTTTGGCAGACCTTGTCAAATAGCAAACTACTACAACAAAGATAAACAATTAGTAGCACAAAAGTTAAGGTACCCAGATAAAACTTTTCAATGGCTAGGTGATGCAAAACAATCAGGTTTGTTTGGTCAACATCTATGGCGTGACAAAGGTAAGATGGTTATTATAACTGAAGGTGAGATAGATTGTTTGTCAGTCTCAAAAATAAATCAAAATAAATTCCCCGTCGTAAGTATTAAGTCAGGCGCACAAGGAGCAAAAAAAGATATTCAAAAAGAATTAGAATGGCTTGAAGGTTTTGAGTCTGTTGTGTTTATGTTTGACCAAGATGAGCACGGACAGAAAGCTGCTGTTGAATGTGCAAAATTATTTTCACCTAACAAAGCAAAGATATGTACGTTACCATTAAAAGATGCTAACGAAATGTTATTACAAAACAAAGCAAAAGAACTAACAGATTGTATCTGGTCAAGCAAAGCTTACAGGCCTGATGGTATTATACTGGGAGCAGACTTGTGGGATGATATACAAAAAGAAGATAAAACAATTAGTGTTGAGTATCCGTTTGATTGTCTTAACAAAAAAACTCATGGTTTAAGAAAAAGTGAACTAGTTACTATCACTGCTGGTAGTGGTGTAGGTAAATCTAGTTTTTGCAGACATGTAGCATTACATTTATTAAAGAAAGATTATACTGTAGGTTACATTGCACTAGAAGAAACTAATAAACGAAGTGCACTTGGCATCATGGGTGTTGAATTAAAGAAACCATTACACTTAACTAGAGAAGGTGTTGAAGATAAAGAGTTACAAGAAGTATTTAAAAACACAGTTGGTAATGGTAAGTTTTATTTATACAATCACTTTGGTTCTACAGCTGCTGATAATTTATTAAATAAAATAAGATACTTTGCAAAAGGATGTGGAGTTGATTTTGTTATCTTAGACCACTTACACATGGCACTATCTGCTATTGGTGATGAGACTACTAATGATGAAAGAAAACTTATTGATTACTTTGTCTCTAAACTAAGAGCCTTAGTAGAAGAAACAGGTATTGGTTTAATACTTGTATCACATTTAAAAAGACCTGAAGGTAACAAAGGATATGAAGATGGAGTGCAAGTATCTATGAATAGTTTAAGAGGCTCAGCATCTATAGGACAGTTGTCTGATATGATTATTTCTTTATCAAGAGACTTACAGTCTTCAGATAATATATCTAAAATAAATATTTTAAAAAATAGATTTAGTGGTGAGACAGGTCAAGCTTGTAGTTTACATTATGATTTAGCTACTGGCTGTTTAACGGAAACACAATCGGAAGTAACTAATGATTTTTAATGATGACTTTAATGAAGACAATCATTCAGAAGCTGTTAGTTGGACTGAATATCTCATGGGACATTTACTCAAAGCTAAATATAAACCAGAAGAGGACATTATAGTTATGGTTCCAAACGAAACAGTACAAGAAATGATTGACATTGCAATAAGTGAACTATGCACACAGTCAACAGAAGCTTGGCAACTTAAAACTCAAATATGTACGGTACATTAATATGAAAATACCAGAACTAAAAATAAAAATGCCATTTAAAATTGTATGGTGGAAAGATATAAATTCAGATGCATCATGGCAAACAATAGAAACAGCTAAAAAAAGTAAACCAACAATATGTGTGTCAACAGGATGGTTACTATTAAAGAATAAAGATGTAACTATTATTTGTTCTGATTTTAATTATGATGAAAGTGACAACTCAAGTATATCTGATGTAGGTAATGTAACAACAATACCCACTTGCAATATACTATCAATGAAAGATGTAAGAATATGAGATATGTTTTTGATATAGAGACAGATGGTTTTATAGATGTAGTTACAAAAATGCATTGTATTGTATTAAAAAATATAGATACAAATGAAATATTAAAACTACCAAACTATCAAGCACTATTAAAATTAGAAGAAGCTGATTTAATTATAGGACATAACATTATTAAATATGATTTACCTGTAATACATAAACTGTTTCCGTCTTTCTCTTTCAAAGCAAAAGTATTTGATACACTGGTTGCTACTAGATTATTGTTTCCTGATGTAACAGAAAAAGATTTTCAAAGAAAAGATTTTCCTAAAGATTGTATTGGAAGACACAGTTTAAAAGCATGGGGTAATAGAATAGGTACATACAAAAGTCAGTTTGAGTCTGATTTTAAAATATTTACTGATGAGATGTTAGAATACTGTATTCAAGATGTTGAAGTAACTCATAAATTATATGAGATGATACAGAAAAAAGGTTACTCAGAACAATCTATGGACTTAGAGCATGATGTTGCTTTCCTAATACACAAACAAGAACAGCATGGTTTTGCTTTTAATGTAGAAGCAGGACAAGAATTATATTCTAAACTAAATGCTAGAAGGTTAGAGTTAGAAGATGAGTTACAAAAACTATTCCCACCTGAAACAGTTGAGAAAGTTTTTATTCCTAAAGTAAATAACAAAGCAAGAGGTTATGTTAAAGGTGAACCATTTATTAAAAAATCTACTGTTGTCTTTAACCCATCAAGCAGACAACACATAGGACAGAAGTTAATAGATAAATATAATTGGAAACCAAAAGAGTTTACGAATGATGGTAAACCAAAATTAGATGAAACTATATTAGAAAGTTTAGAATACCCAGAAGCTAAAATACTTTGTGAACATTTTTTATTAGATAAACGAATTGGACAATTAGCTACAGGCACACAAGCTTGGCTAAAGCATGAGAAGAAAGGTAGAATACATGGTACATGTAATACTAATTCTACTGTTACAGGAAGAGCAACTCATTCTTATCCTAACATGGCGCAAGTACCTAGTGTATCAGTTCCATACGGTAAAGAGTGTAGAGCGTTATTCACAGTTCCAACTAATAAAAAACTTGTAGGCGTTGATGTCTCAGGTTTAGAAGTGAGAATGTTGGCTCACTATATGGCTAAGTATGACAACGGTGACTATGCAAAGGTTGTGTTAGATGGTGACATACACACAGAAACACAACAGCTGGCTGGTTTAGATAGCCGTGACTTAGCCAAGAGATTTTATTACTGCTTCTTATATGGTGGTGGTGTAAAAAAGATAGCGTTAGTTACAGGCAAGACAGTTAAAGAAGCGGGTCAGATTAAGAAACGTTTTTTAAATAACTTACCTGCATTAAATAAATTAATAACACAAGTTCAAGAAGCTGCAACACGTGGATACTTAATCGGTTTAGATAAAAGACAAATCAAAGTCCGTTCGCCACACGCAGCATTGAATACTTTATTACAATCAGGTGGAGCCATTGTATGTAAACAATGGTTAGCTGAGTTTGATAAAGTAATAGGTGAAAGTGCAGCTGAAATACAGCAAGTAGTTTGGGTGCATGATGAAATACAAATAGAATGTCCTGAAAATCTTGCTGACAAAGTTGGCCAGATAGCTGTTGAAGCTATTAAAAAAGCAGGTGAGCATTTTAAACTACGAGTACCTTTAACAGGGGAATACAAAATAGGAGACAACTGGAGTGAAACGCACTAAAGCACAGCCACGTTTTGATTTAGATTTAAAGTTCGGACAAGAAAGTGAGAACGAATTTCTAAAAGCAATTGAAGGTAAGATAGAATGTAAGTCTGATAGATTATGTATCAAGACTGGTAATGTATATATTGAAACAGAAAGCAGAGGAAAAGTATCTGGTATATATAATACAGACTCAAAGCATTATGCTATCTGTTTATATAAACCTGATAGAGAAGAACAAGTATGGGTAGTTATACCTACAAACCATCTTAGAAAACTGATGGTTAAATATCCCATCAAAGCTGGTGGTGATAACTGGACTTCTAAAGGACACATTATACCTAAAGAAGATTTATTAACATTTAATATATAGGAGTAAACATGGCTAAGAAAAAAGTATTACTAATTGATGGTGATATTCTTATTTATAAAATAGCTACACAAAATGAAGTTGCGACTGACTGGGGTAATGACTTATGGACATTACACTGTGATGCTGCACAATGTAAAGCAGAAGTAGATGCAACAATAGATGACTTAGGTTCTAATCTTGAAGCTGATGATTACATTGTAGCATTAACTGATAAGAATAATTTTAGAAAAGATGTATTACCTACATACAAAGACAATAGAAAAGCTAAGCGTAAACCTATGGTGTTAGGTGTACTACGTGATTATGTAATGGAAAAACATAATGGTGTTATCTATAAAAACTTAGAAGCTGATGATGTATTAGGTATCATGGCAACAGAACCTAGTCAAGAAGATAGAATTATTGTCTCTATTGATAAAGACTTAAAACAAATACCACTATCAAATGTAAGTGGAGATGGTGTTAATGTAGAATACATACCTGAAAAATTAGGTAACTATCATTGGATGATACAGGTATTAGCTGGTGATGCAACTGATGGTTACACTGGTATTCCAAACGTGGGTGTTAAAACAGCAGATAAACTTATTATGAAATATAGTAATGTACCCCTCTTAGACCTATGGAAAATTGTTGTAGGTATCTATAAAGATAAAGGCTTTACAGAAAAAGAAGCTTTACAACAAGCTAGGGTTGCACGTATTTTACGTCATGGTGATTACAATAAGAAAACAGGTGAGGTAAAACTATGGCAGATACAGTAAAGAAACCTAAGCATTATGCTAAACATAAAATTGAACCTATTGATTTTATCACACAAAACAAATTATCTTTTTGTGAAGGCAACGTAGTTAAATACATTTGTCGTTGGAAAGATAAAGGTGGCATAGAGTCTTTAAGAAAAGCTAAACAATATATTGATTTCATTATAGATAAGGAAAGTAAAATACAATGATATTAAAACATGAGCATGTAATTATTAGAGCAGAAGTTATGAACCCACCAATAACTACAGAAGATATTAAACAATGGGTAATAGATTTAGTACCTAAAATAGGTATGAAATTAATGGGTGAACCACAAGCTTACTATTCTGATATGGTAGGTAATCAAGGAGCTACATGCGCTGCTGTTATAGAAACATCACACATAGTTATTCATGTATGGGATGAAGACTCACCATCATTAGTACAGCTAGATGTTTATAGTTGTAAAGAATTAAATATTAATACTGTGTTAAAACATTTAGAAGTATTTAATCCAACTAAAATACAATACAAATTTTTAGACAGAGAAAACAATTTAGAACTGGTGCCTGATTTTGCCAGTCATTTTAAAACAACAAAAGATTTATTAGAGGAACTAACATGAACATAGATTATAGTAGAGATGATTTACTAACACACTTTGGTAAGAAGACATTAAAAGATAGATACTTATTACCAGAAGAGAAATCACCACAAGATGCATTTGCTAGAGCAGCAACAGCTTTTTCTGATAACCCAGAGATGGCGCAAAGAATATATGATTATGCATCTAAGTTATGGTTTATGTATTCTACACCTGTGTTGTCTAATGGTGGTTCTATCAGAGGCATGCCTATTTCATGTTTCTTAAATTATGTTGGTGACAGCAGAGAAGGATTAACAGGCCATTACACAGAGAACGCTTGGCTTGCATCTGTTGGTGGTGGTATTGGTGGCTACTGGGGACACGTACGTTCTGACGGTACAGCAACATCAGGTGGTTCACAATCTTCTGGTTCAATACCATTCATGCATGTTGTTGACAGTGAGATACTTGCTTTCTCTCAAGGTAAAACTAGAAGAGGTAGTTATGCATCATACATGGACATCACACACCCAGAGATAATTGAGTTTATAGAAATGAGAAAACCTACTGGTGGTGATGCGCATAGAAAGAATTTAAATTTACATCATGGAATAAACATAACTAATGAGTTCATGGAGTTGATTGACAAGTGTATTAAAGAACCAACTTATGATGATACATGGAAACTTATTGACCCACACACAAAGAAAGTTGTCCGTACTATCTCAGCAAGAGATTTGTGGTTAAAGATATTAGACACAAGAGTACAGACTGGTGAGCCATACATATCATTTATTGATACAGTAAATGAAGCACTGCCTGAAACACAAAAGAACTTAGGATTAAAAGTACATCACTCTAATTTATGTAGTGAAATAACTTTGCCTACTTCTGAAAATAGAACAGCTGTTTGTTGTCTATCTAGTGTTAACTTAGAAAAGTATGATGAATGGAAAAACGATACATTGTTCATACCAGACTTAATTAGATTTTTAGATAATGTGTTACAACATTTTATTGACCATGCTCCTGAGCAATTGTTTAGAGCTAGGTTCAGTGCATCACAAGAACGTAGTCTTGGTTTAGGTGCTATGGGTTTTCATGCATACTTACAATCTAAAAACATACCGTTTGAGTCTGCTATTGCTAAGTCAATTAATTTAAAAATATTTAAAAGTATTAAAGAACAAGCTGTAAGAGAAAGTGAAAGACTTGCAGTTAAAAGAGGTGTGGCTCCAGACATGGAAGGTACTAAGCTACGTAATGCACACCTGTTAGCTATTGCACCTAATGCATCTAGTTCTATTATTTGTGGTACAACATCACCTTCAATAGAACCATACAGAGCTAATGCTTATGTACAGAAAACAATGTCAGGTTCATTCTTAGTTAAGAATAAACATTTAGAAAAACTATTAGAAAAGAAAGGATTAAACAATGATGATATATGGACATCCATTATCTCTCAAAGAGGTTCGGTCGCTCATGTCAAAGGCTTGTCAGACACTGAGAAAGATATTTTCAAAACTGCAATTGAGATAGACCAGAGATGGTTAATTGAACATGCGGCTGATAGACAACAATACATTTGTCAGAGCCAAAGTTTAAACATATTTATACCAGCTGATGTGCACATTAAAGAGTTACATAACTTGCACATGATGGCTTGGAAAAAGAAAATTAAAACATTATACTATTGTCGTTCTGAAGCAATCAAGAGAGCGGAACTAGTATCACAAAAAATAAAGCGAGATGTTATCCCTGAATGGAAAGAGGATGATTGTCTTGCTTGTGAAGGATAGGAAAGGGACTATGCCATTATTTAAAGAAAGAGTACATTATAAACCATTTGAATATGACTGGGCGTTTGAAGCTTACGACATGCAACAGAAGATGCACTGGTTACCAAGTGAGGTACCATTACATGAAGACGTTAGAGATTGGAATGAAAGATTAACACAAGAAGAAAAGAACTTAATAAATCAAATATTAAAATTCTTTACACAAGGTGATGTAGATATAGCGCAAGCATATTTAGATACTTATATTCCTAAATTTAAACCACCTGAAATTAGAATGATGTTGTCTGCTATTGCTACATCAGAAGCAAACCATGCACATAGTTATTCATTATTAAATGATACTATTGGTATGCCTGAAAGTGACTACAAAGCATTTCAAGAATACAAAGAAATGTCAGACAAACATAATTATTTGTTTTCTAAAAAAGGAACTGGAGTAGAAGGACTCGCAAGAGACATGGCTTGTTTCTCTGCGTTTGGTGAAGGCCTACAATTGTTTGCCTCTTTTGTTATGTTACTAAATTTTCAAAGGTTTGGTAGAATGAAAGGTATGTGTCAGATTGTAACTTGGTCTATCAGAGATGAGACACACCATGTAGAAAACATGCTTAAGTTGTTTAAAGAACTAATAAAAGAAAACCCAAATATTTGGACAGAAAAATTTAAAGCAAGTATCTATCAAACATGTAGAGATATGGTTGACCTAGAAGATAAGTTTATTGATTTAGCTTTTAACATGGGTGGTATTAGAGGTTTAAAATCAGAAGAAGTTAAACAATATATTAGATATATTGCTGATAGAAGACTGTTACAATTGTCTTTAAAACCTAATTATGGTGTAAAAGATAACCCATTAGCATGGTTAGATTGGGTTCTTAACGGTGTAGAACATGCTAATTTCTTTGAGAATAGAGCAACAGAATATAACAAAGGTACTATAACTGGTAGCTTGTGGGACTAAAGTACCCTTTTTAGAAGAATAAAATATGAATGATTTAGACGACATAGTGTTACCAACTACGGTTGATGACCTAGTTAAAATGCTTAATAAAATATATCCAGAGAAATCACCATCTTTAGAAGATGATACTAAGACAATATATTTTAAAGCAGGTCAACGTGATGTTGTTAATTTCATCAACACTTTAAAGGAAAGGTCTGAGAAATAAATATGTGTCTATCAACACCTAAAGTACCAGAAGTAAAGCCTGCTCCACCACCTGTGCCACCATCACCAATTGGTGAACAAGTTGCACCTGAGGTTAAAACAGCAGTAGAGGATACTTCGCCTGAAACAAGAAAAAAGAAGGCTAGAAAAACAGGTACTTCTGCTTTACAAACTACATCTGGTTTGAATATACCTACTACATCTGGTTTAAATATATCATAATCTATGGCGTACAGCGATATTAATATGTTACAAGATACCGCTAAACAAAGATATGAGAAGTTAAAACAAGATAGAGAACACTTCTTAGACAGAGCTCAAGAATGTAGTGAGCTTACTATCCCATCATTATTACCACCAGATGGATTTCATTCATCTAGTGATTTATACAATCCCTTCCAATCAGTTGGAGCAAGAGGAGTAAACAATTTAGCATCTAAATTATTACTTTTATTACTACCACCAAACTCCCCATTTTTTAGATTATCAATAGCAGGACAAGCAAAGAAAGATTTAGAACAACAAAAAGAAATTAAATCTGAAGTAGAGAAATCATTAGCTACTATTGAAAGAGAAGTCTCTGCTAAAATTGAACAACTTGCTCTTAGAGTATCTGTGTTTGAAGCATTAAAACATTTAATTGTTGCTGGTAATGTGTTAACTTATTTACCTAAAAAAGGTACAATGAGAGTTTATCCATTAACAAACTATGTGGTCAGAAGAGATGCTAGTGGTAATATATTAGAGATAGTTATTAAAGAAAGTATTACTCCATTAGACTTAAGTGAAGAAATTAGAAATCAAGTTATTGCAGACGCTGATTATAAATCAGATGAAGATGTAGATATTTTCACACACATATATAAATTAAATCAAGACAAATATTATGTATGCCAAGAAGTTAAAGGAATTAAAATACCTGAGTCTATTGGTAATTACTCTTTAGACAATATGCCATATCAAGCATTAAGAATGGTAAGAGTTGATAATGAAGATTACGGTAGAGGGTATGTAGAAGAATTTTTAGGAGATTTAAAATCATTAGAAGGTTTGTCTCAATCACTTGTAGAAAGTGCTGCTGCATCTTCTAAAGTAGTATTCATGGTAAAACCTAATTCAGTTACTAGAAAGAAAGATTTATCTATGACTAGAAATGGTGACATCATTACTGGTTCAAGAGATGATGTTGCAGTATTACAAACTGAAAAACAATATGACTTGCAAGTAGTTGAAAGAAGTATTGCAAAGTTAGAAGAAAGAATGTCATACGCTTTCTTATTACACACAGCAATACAAAGAAATGCAGAAAGAGTTACTGCTCAAGAAATTAGATATATGGCAGAACAATTAGAAACTTCTATGGGTGGTATTTATTCTTTATTGTCTCAAGAGTTTCAATTACCTTTGGTGACCATATTAATGAAAAGAATGTCTCAATCAAATGAGATACCTTCTTTACCTAAGAACTCTGTAAAACCAACCATCATTACAGGTATAGAAGCTTTAGGTAGAGGAAATGATTTACAGAAATTAAGAGAATTTGTTGCTGAGGTTGCAAACCTAGCACAAGTAAATCCACAGATTGTTCAATCACTGAACACTCAGGATTTAATAAAACGAATTGCTACTGGCTTAGGAATAGATACAGAAGGCTTAATGAAATCAGAAGAAGAATTAGCCGCTGAGCAAGATGCAATGATGAGTCAAATGCAGAACCAGCAAATTATGGGTATGGCTGAAAAAGCTGTAGCTCCTATTGCTAGTGGCATTATGAAACAACAAGAGGAAGAATAAACATGGTAGATAAAGTAGAAATAACGGCAGAACAAACTACTGCTGAGAAACCTGTTGTAGAAGAAACACAACAGACAGAACAAACAAACGAGACACAGTCCACACAAAGTAAACCAGAAGGTTTGCCAGAAAAATTTACTTCAGTTGAAGAGCTGGCTAAATCATATTCTGAGTTAGAAAAGAAACTTGGTGAGCAATCTCAACAAAGACCATCACCTTCTAAACCAAATCCTAGTAATGATAAGGCAACTTTAGAAGTCGCTGAAAATGCTGTACAAGATGCTGGTTTAGATATGACTACTCTTCAACAAGAGTATTCAGAAAAAGGTGAACTAGATGCTAAGTCATACGAAGCATTAGAAAAGGTTGGTATAACAAAACAATATGTTGATAATTATATTGCTGGTCAGCAAGCGTTGGCTGAACAAACGGCATCAGAAATAAAAGATACTGTAGGTGGTAATGAAGCATACAATGAGATGGTTCAATGGGCTGCTACAAATATGACTGATGGTGAAAGACAAGCTTACAACAAAGCTGTTAACAGTCCTGATAAAGAAACTGTTAAACTTGCAGTCAATGCACTTAAAGCTCAATATGAAAGAGCCAATGGTGTTGAACCTAGATTAGTAGAAGGTAAAGCTACACCAACTGCTGAACAAGGTTTTCAATCTTGGGCACAAGTTACTGAAGCTATGGCTGACCCTAGATATGCTAAAGATACAGCTTATCAAGCAGAAGTAAAAGCTAAACTAGAAAACTCTAACTTATAGGAAAACAATTATGCCAATGACTAAAAAATCAAAGAAAATGAAAAGTGCTATGAGTAAAACTTATGGTAAGAAAAAAGGCGCCAAAGTATTTTATGCTACAGCTAAGAAAAGAGGCATGAAAGCATAATGGCAAAACAAGGACTATACGCTAACATACATGCTAAACGTAAAAGAATAGCAGCTGGTAGTAAAGAAAAAATGCGTAAGGTTGGGAGCAAAGGTGCTCCAACTGCAAAGCAATTTAAGAGAGCAGCTAAGACAGCTAAGAAAAAGTAATGGTTGCCAAGAAATATCAAAGTCCATCTGGCGGCTTAAATGCCGCTGGAAGAAAATATTTTAAAAGAACTGAAGGTTCCAATTTAAAAGCTCCTGTTACAGGTAAAGTAAAAAGAGGTTCTAAAGCTGCGGCCAGAAGAAAATCTTTTTGTGCTCGTATGTCTGGAGTAAAAGGTGCTATGGTTAAAAATGGTAAACCTACTAGAAAAGCATTAGCACTTAGAAAATGGAAATGTAATTAATGTCACCATTAGGTGAAAAGATATTTAGACTTAAGTGTCTAATAATGAAATGTCGGGAGAGAGGAAAATTCTCTCTTGCCATTAAGTTAGCTAATAGGTTAGCTAGCTTATAGTTGTGCACTCTTATTAGAGGGCAACTGCCAAAACATAAACAAAGTCTAACGACTTGACCGCTTGCGGGCGACAATCTTGTTTGTGAAACTGGAGTATATGTAGAGGCTTTTATAAACCTAACGTCAAACCATAAAAAGGAGAACTATTATGGCAAACGCAACCCCTGTTAGTGTTGGTAAAATCAACGCTGGTGGTAGTGAAGACGCTCTGTTTCTGAAAGTTTTTGCAGGTGAGGTACTTACTTCATTTGAAAGAGCTTCAGTTACTGAAGGTGCTGAAATGGTAAGAAGCATTGCTTCTGGTAAATCAGCAACTTTCCCAGTAATGGGTAGAGTAGGAGCGTCATATCATACTGCTGGTGCAGAAATTACTGGCTCTGACGTAAACCACAATGAGAAAGTCATTACAATTAATGACCTTCTATTATCTTCAGTATTCTTATCGAATATCGAAGAAGCTAAAAACCATTGGGATGTAAGAAGTGCATATTCTACTGAAATCGGTAGAGCACTTGCTTTCCAAAAAGATAAGCATATCTTACAAACTATTGGTCAAGCAGCACAAGCATCTGCAAACGTATCTGATTCTGGATATGGTACAGGTACTGTATTAACAAATACTTCAATCGCATCTGCAACAGCTTCAACTGCTGCTGACGCTATGATTGAAGAGTTGTTCAATGCAGCTAAAGCATTAGACGCTAACTACGTTCCAAAAGAAGGTAGAAAAGCGTTCATTAGACTAGAAGAATACTACAAACTAGCTAATGGAACTAATGTAACTAACGTTGACTTTAGTGGTCAGGGTTCAATCGCAGAAGGTAAAGTAATGAAAGTTGCTGGTATTGAATTAATACCAACTGCTCACTTTATCACTGCTGACTACTCTGCATCAACTGATGTAAACGGTGGTTCTGCTACAGCTGGTGGTTCTAACCCACAACAAGTTGACCTATCAAACTATGTTTGTTTAGTGTCTCACCCAAGTGCGGCTGGAACTGTTAAATTAATGGACTTGGCAGTTGAGTCAGAATATGACATCAGAAGACAAGGTACATTAATGGTAGCTAAATACGCTATGGGACATGGTGTCCTAAGGCCTGAGGCTGCTGTAGGAATTAAAGAAGCTGCGTAAGCTTTTTTAACCAAATTGATGAGGGGATGGGAAACTGTCCCCTTGTCTTTATCTAAAATATTATTAGGAGATTATGACTACAAGAATTACACCAACGACTGAATTACAGGCGATAAACATTATGTTGTCAACTATTGGTGAAGCTCCAGTTAACTCAATAACAGGAACTACAACAGTTGACGTATCTGTCGCTAAAAATATTTTAGATGAAACTTCAATGTCTATTCAATCTCAAGGATGGCATTTCAACACCCACTATAAATACAATTCATTATCTTTAGACCAAGATAACAAAGTACCCCTTCCCGTAAACTGTGTTAAAGCTGACGCTAGTGCAGATTATAGATACTTAAATTACACTATGAGAAATGGTTATTTATATGATTTAGATAATCACACAGATGTATTTACTTCGGCTCCATCTGAAGTTGATTTAGTATTAGTACAACAGTTTGAACAATTACCAGAATATGCAAGACAATACATTACACTGAAAGCAGCTAGAAGATTTGCTGCTAGATACATTGGTGATAAAGCTATTATTGATTTAATTGCTGCTGATGAGAATGAAGCATTAATGTCTTTCCATCAAGCAGACAGTCAAGAAGCAGATGTTAATATGCTTAATGGTGATTCAAATACTTTCTCAATTATTAATAGACCAACTAGAAGGACATATTAATGGGTGGTGTTGTTTCACAGAGCATACCTAATTTTCTAAATGGTATATCTCAGCAAACACCTACACAGAGAAGTGTAAACCAAGCTGAAGACCAGATAAACTTTCAGAATAATATTGTTGATGGTTTGTCTAAAAGACCATCTTTAGATTATATAGCAACATTAGATGCTAGTAATGTTTTTCCTAATACAACTAAAGTGTGGTCTATACAAAGAGATGAAAACAATCAATTCATTGTCGCTTTTTATAATGGTGGTGTTAAAGTTTATGATTTAGAAGGTAATGAAAAAACAGTTACTATTTCAAGTGGCTCTAGTTATTTAACTTCTACTAATCCAAGAAGAGATTTTAAATTAGTTAATATTGCTGATTACACTTTTATTGCAAACAAATCTAAAACAGTATTAGCAGACACTAGCACAAGTGCAGCTAAGAATGAAGAGTTTTATATTAACGTTGTTACAACAAACTACGGTAGAGAATATACTGTAGAGTTAACACATCCTGATATGCAAGCTGCATTAGGTTATGGATTAAAAGCTGCATTACAAATGCCATCAGGTTCTAATGCAACACATGATAGTTCATTTAGAGATACAGCGCATGTTGCTGATATATTAATGTATGGTGAATCTAGTCAATATTTTGATGGTTCATCAGATGCAGATTTTAAAGTTGTTAGAACGGACACAGGTGCAACTTTAACTAAAACACAGGGTTTAGGAAGTTACTCTGGTTTTACTACATACTTTGATTTCACTTTATATAACTCAGTTATTTATAGTGAACCAAAAGATAATGACCCTGATTATACTGTAACAACAGGTGATGGCTCTGGTAACAGCGGTATGTATTCTATTAGAGATGAAATATCAGACTTTACTAAATTACCTTATCATGGTAAAGTTGGAACTAAAATAAAAGTGACTGGTGATGAAGGTGATACATTGTCTGATTATTGGGTAGCATTTGAAACTGATGGTGTATGGAAAGAAACTATAGCTCCAAATACAAGTTTAGGATTAGATAATTCTACAATGCCACATGCATTAATTAATAACAATGATGGTACATTTACATTTCAAGAAATAGATTGGACTGATAGAACTTGTGGTGATAGTGATACAAATGCTGACCCATCTTTTGTTAATAAAAAAATTCAAAACTTAACTTTCTATAAAAATAGATTAGGTGTTTTGTCTGGAGAAAATTTAATCTTTACAGAAAATGCTAGTTTCTTTAATTTCTTTTCTAGTACAGTTACACAAGTTTTAGATACAGACCCAATTGATATTGCTGCGTCTGGTACACAAGTTAACACATTAAAAAACTCTGTGTCATTTAATGAAACATTGTTATTGTTTTCTGATACAGCACAATACAAATTAAATAGTACAGGTGAAGCAGTTACACCAACTACAGCTATACTTAATGAAGTATCAAGTTTTGAACATGATGATGCTGTAAGACCTGTGTCTGCTGGTAAGTTTGCTTACTTTGCACAATCAAGAAATAACAACACAGCAATTAGAGAATACTTTGCTGATGATGATACATTAACAAATGATGGATTAGATATAACAGTATCTGTTTCTAATTTAATACCAACAAATGTATATCAACTGATTAGTAATACTACAGAAGATACGTTAATTGCCTTAGCTTCAGACACTAACGATACACAAACAGCTCCATATACAGCAGGTAGTGCAGTTACATCTACTTATGCAAACACAATGTACATTTACAAATACTTTTTTGATAGAGGTGAGAAAGTGCAAACAGCATGGTCTAAATGGACATTTAATGGTGTTAAGATTTTAGGTGGAATGAGTGTAGATAGTTTTATTTATTTACTTGTTGCTGAGAACACAGATACAAAATTAGTTAAATTAGATTTAAGAAACTTAAAAGACCAAACAATAGGTTTTGGTATTTATTTAGATTTAAAAACAACAGTTACTGGTACTTATGATAGTGGCACAAATCTAACTACATTTACATCACCGTATGGTGCTAGAACTGGATTAATAGCTATTGATACTACTAATGGAAATAACTTTAGCGCAACTAATACAACTGGGTCAACTTACACAATAGAAGGTGACCACACAAGTTTATACATTGGTGTACCATTTACATCTACTTATAGATTATCACCACAGTATATTAGAGAAAGTTCTGGTAGAGGATTAGTGTCTATTACCTCTGGCCGTTACCAGATTAGAAACATAAGATTTAATTATGAAAACTCTGGTTTCTTTCAAGTAGAAGTTACACCTACGGGTAGAAGTAAGAGTACAACAATTATGAACGGTTATATTATAGGTACTGCAACAAGTAAAGTAGGCGTACCTGCAATAAGCTCAGGTAGCCTTTTGGTACCCGTTATAGCTAGAAACACAGACTTTGTATTAGATATTAAGAGTAGTTCGCATCTACCTGTATATGTTGCAAGTGCTGAAGTTGAAGGCTATTATCACACACGTTCAAGAAGGATTTAATATGAAAGAAGCTTTTGTAAGAAAAGCAGAATTAATAGATGCTATTGAGTTAGCACCTAGATTAAGAAAGATAGATAGAGAAGAAATAAAAGCAGCAAGCAATATTTCTTGTCTTGAAGCTTTGGTTACACCATTTACATTTGAAACTGCAAAGACATATTCTGTAGTTAAAACTGAAACAGATGAAGTCTTAGGTATGTTTGGCTCAGCACCTGCTAATGACCCTGAGTACGGTGTAGCATGGTTATTGTCTTGTGAAGATTTATATAGACATACCAAAGAATTTGTAAAACAATCACCTCATTGGATAAATGAGATGGGACAAGGTTATACTTATTTATATAACTTTGTAGATAAACGAAATTGGAAATCACTTAAGTGGTTACAATATTTAGGGTTTGAACCCAAAGAACAAATAGATAATTATGGTTTTGGAAACACACCATTTTTATTAATGATAAAGGAGATACATAACTAAACTATGTGTGATGTTGTTACTGCGTTAAAGATAGGTACAGCGATATATTCTCATCAGTCTAAAAGAGCAATTGCTAAAGGACAAATGAGAGCTAATGAGCAGACAAGAAAAAACTCAGACCAAGCTTACCTTAATGACATATCTAAAATAGATAAAGAAGCAGTATCAGCTAGTAGAGAAAAAGCATTAGCTGATTTTAAAATAAGTCAGAAAAAAATTAGACAACAAGCTACATCTTTAAATTTAAATGCTGGTAATGCAGATAAAATTATACAAGACATTGCTGGAGCTTATGACATGCAATTTTTAGATGTTGCTAAAGATTATGAAATGGATGTATTAAAACTTTCTGACCAAACAACTGAAGCTTATTCTGCACAACAAAGAAGATACAATAGTATTAAACCTGTATCTATGCCTAGTAATACTGGATTGTTATTAAGTGTCGCTACTACGGCAGCTGAAGGTTATCAAAAATATAATGCTAACTCATCTGCATCAACAAGTTTATTTGACTCGTCTAACACAAGCACATACGCATCAACTGATTTTGGAGATTATAAATAATGGCATATAAATCAAGAGTAAGTAATAAATACATGGGAGCAACTTTTGCTGGTCAAGTTAGAGCTGCTACTACATCTGAAACAGAAGATTTAATTAGAACATTACAAAAAGATGTTAACCCAACATTAGAAAGAATTTATAATAGAGATATTGAAAAAAAACAAGACACTGCAAAAGCTAAAATAAATGAATTATATAACAGTGGTAAATCTTTTGATGATATAAACAATGAAATATTAGAAGGTAAACATCCAGACTTATCTGGTAGATACGTTGACAAAGTTGTCTCACAAGAAAGTGGTAAAATTGCAGCAGTAGAATCTATTGCAAATATAGAACAAAATAAAGGTAAGTATGATTTTAAAACTACTAACTTACCAGCATTTTATAAAGAATATTTACCAAGTTTTCCTGATAAAGATGGCGCATTTGCGCTTGGATTTGCTTCAGTGTTTAATGAATACAAAGCTAAAGATGCAATTAAAGATGCTCAACTTAGAAATAAATATGCAGAAGAAAAGAAAATAGAAGATGGTGCTAAGATATTATCTACAGCAACTCCTAATAATTTTTGGGAACTTACTAAAGGAATGGTTATTAAAGTCCCACCAGCAGAAGGAGAAACTGGCACTAGATATATCAGAACATTTGAAGAAGCAAACAAGTCGGCATTATTATATTTAAACAACAGTATTGACACCGCTTCAACAACATCTGATTTAGAAAAAATTGAAGATATTATTAAAGCTGATAGAGGTGTTGGAGTGGGTGGTAATCAATTAGGTTCCTTATATTCAGTAAGACAAAAAAATCCTAAAGTAGCTAAGTTAATAGAAGATTATGAAACTAAATATAGAACATTAGCTAATGCTGAATACACTCAAAGTACTAGAGCTAGAGAAACTAAAAAAAGAACTTATTTAACAGACTTGTTTAATATTGATAAAAGCACAACAGAAGGTCAATTAACGTTTGATAAAATGAGAAAAGAGGCTATCAATGAATTTCCTTCTTTAGCAGTAACCATTAATAGTGTAGCTAAAAACGTAGCTGATATACAAGAAGATAAAGGTGCTGTTACAAAATTAGAGCTAGATGTAATGCGTGGTGTTTACAATAATAACTCAGCTGCATTAGAGGAAGAGTGGAGAAAATACTCTAACAATCCTGAAACATTATCTGGTTTATATAAACAATTAGTTACAGCAGAAACATCTGCATCTAGTGGTTATTCTTCACCATTTGAAGAAAAAGCATTTACTAGAACAGTTGATAAAATTAATAAAATTATTGTTGACCAAGTTCCTGCTGTTAATAAAAAATATCAATCACAAAAAAACCAATATATTGCAGATTTAATACAACAAGAAATGCAAGTTGATTATTTAGAGTGGTTAAAAAAAGCTGAAAATACCAAACCATCAAGATTAGCTTCTAACACAGAAAAAAATGAGTGGTATCAAAAACAACAACAATTCTTTAATGATACTTACAATGAAAAAATTAAAACTTACAGTAACAAAACTTGGTTAACAGCATTAGCTGATAAAATTAACAAAGATGGAACTGACTTAAGTTCAGATATTGATTTAGATGATATTGTAGGTGAATATTTTGAAGACCGAGTTAATGATGCTGTGTCTCAATTTAAACCGTACGTAAGTAGAATTGAGTCTGAATCTGATTTAAACATGATTGACAGAGCTCAAACATTAATGAGCACTGCGCAGTTTAAAAGTTTATTAAACCAAAAAGGTTTTGAAGGATACTCAACAGACCCTGTTAAACAAAAAGCATTAGCACAAGAATTAATCAAAAGATTAAATATTGATGAAAAAGATTTTACTGATGACATTAATCAGTTAAATGACACAATCAAACAAAACCTCACAACATTTAAACTCCCACCAATAGAAACTTATACACCATTAGGATTAGTTGAAAAAGGTTCTAGTATAGAAGCACAACAGAATTTCTTTATTAATTCTTTAGAGCAGCTTGCTGGAAGACCAATCAACAAAGAACTTTACAATAAAATATTAACACCTGATGCTAAATTAAACATTGCAAAAGCATTTGATATTAGCTCTGTTCAATTAGACGCATTAGTAAACGAGTATTTAAAATAATATATGGCAGAAATAGATTTAGGATTTTCTTGGACTGATGAAGAAAACCTGTCTTTAACAGACAGAGGTATTGCATCAAGAAAAAGAAACAGAAGAAACAGAATTGAAAGAGCAAAGTATGACGCTATGCAAAAAGCTGAACGTCAAAAATTAGCATTAGATAAGTTACAATCAGATGAGTTTCAAGAAACTTTAAAACGTTATTATTCAGGTGGCGTATCTGATATGAATAATGTTGTGACAGGTGGTAAAGATATTAAAGATTACACTAAGTCAGAATTAATTGAAAAGTTTTATCAAGATAGAATCTGGAGTGAATACAACACTATTGGAATAGCAAATGATGTTGGACAAGTATTAGCTAAAGATGAGCAATACAAAGGTGACTGGGCAGAAATAACACAAGTTTATGCTGACTTACCATACTTTGGTAATGAAACTATTGGGTTTTTAAAATGGGCTAAAGATTTTGTCCCTGCACTAATAGCTGACCCTATTAACTTATTTAGTTTAGGTGCTGGTAAAATTATTACTAGAGAAGCAGGTAAAACAGCTTTAACTGAATTAACAAAACAAGAATTTGTAAAACAAACAACTAAAAAAGCTGCATTAGAAATAGGTATAAAAGAAGCAGCTTATGGCGCTACAGTAACAGCAGGAGCTGATTTAGCAAGACAAACTGCTGAAATAGATGTTGGTTTAATGACTGATTATAACTTAAGCAGAACATTAATATCATCTACTGCTGGTGGTGTCGCACAAGGAACAATTGGTGCTGGTATGGCCGCTTGGTCTGCTAAAGGTAAAGCTGGTAGATTCTATGATAAAGGTGATGGATTTAAGTCTGACTATAGTAGAGACTTTGGTTTTGCTGGTAGTAATGCAGAAGAAACTTTTTCAGGAGCTACGGGTAAAAGCAAAAAGTTTAAACCAACGACTTCTAAAAAAGTAACAAAAAAAGTTACAGATAGAACAAGTGAAGTAGAAACAATTAATACTAAAGTTAATGATATTAAAAGAAAAACTCCTATTATAAACTTAAGTAAAATAAATCCTGATGAAGCGCACAATGCTGTTGTTAATGAATTAAAATCTACAATAAATGATTTAGTTAATAAAGGTGAAATACGAACAACTGAAAGAGTTGGTTTATTTAATCAAATTAAAAACAAAGCTGCTAAGTTATTAGGTAAAGAAAATGCAGAAAAGTTAGATGAAGAATTAAAAGCAGCCGCTAAAATAACACCTGACTTAGCTCCTACTATTTATGCTGGCAGAGTTAATATTTTAAATAAATCAAAAGAAGTCTTAGAGATAAAAGAATTAGCTGATAATGCAGTTGATTTAGATGAAAAAATAGCAGTTGCTGATAAGCTAATAGAAGCTTTGTCTGAAAAATCAGTCTTAGTTAAAAACCATGTGGACACTGTACAAGGTGTTTCTGATGCATTAAATCAACAAAAATTAATGGTTGAGATGACTGATGCTGATAAACTTAGAATGGAAACAGACATAGCTATTAGCAATGAATTACCCACCTTAATTGAAAACATTAAAAAACTTTCCCCAGAACAAAAAATAAAAGCAATCAATGATATAGCAGATATAAGTAACAACGATTATCAAATGCGTAAATTGATTAAAGAAGTTAATAGAAAAACAAAGAAAAAAGAAGTTACATTTTTTGAAGCATTAAACGAATATACAACAGCTAATTTACTAGGTGACCCAACAACACATGAAATTAACTTATTGTCTTCAGCAACTAGGTTTCAAGCTAATATTGTAGAGCAATTTGTAGGTGGTTTATTAAGTCTTAAACAAGGTCAAACTAGACAAGCTATCAATCAAATGCAAATGGCTGGTGATTTACTAATAGCTCAATTAAGATTTTTTAACATAGCATTTAAAAAAGCTAAGTTGTCTTGGAAAGCTAATAGAAGTATTGGTGATACATTAGAACATAGATTTGACGGAAGACAGCAAAGAAATATGGAAACATATTTTAATCAATTAAAAGCATCTGATAGCAAAATAAAACAATGGATAGGAACCACCGCATCACCTATTGGTAAAATAGCGTTTGCTACTCTTAGATTTCTAGGTGCAGGTGATACATTGATGAAAAACATTTTTAACAGAGCAGCTAGAGTTGCTAATGTTAACCAAAGAATGAGAGCTTTTTATCCTGAGTTATGGAAAAAAAGAAAGTTATTTAACAAAACACAAATTGTTGCTTTAGAAGATAATATAAGAAATACAAAAGAAAATATTAGATTTGAACAAGCACAAGACAAAGTTAATGTTAAAAAGTTAGAAAAATTAAATAATAAATTAAAAGAATTAGAACAACAAAAAATATCACAAACTCCATTTGAAAAGAAATGGTCTGAGTTATATTATCAGTATGAAGATGAATTTGGTAACTTTAAATCTACTAATACATTTAATCCTATAGAAGCTAAAACATTAGATGACTTAACAAAATCAGTTGCTAATGACCCCTTATATGTTTCAAGACAAGCATCATTTACACAAAACCTTAAAAATGAAATGCTTGACCCAACTCAGTTTTATCCTGACCAACAACAAAGTAAAGCTAACTTAGGAGACTGGGTTTTAAAAACAGTTAACAAAGCTCCATTAATTAGAGTGTTTACTGGATTACACTTTGTAAAAACTCCTGTTAATTTATTTAAATTAGGATGGCAAATGACCCCAGTACTTAATAAATTAAATATGGAATTTAGAGCTATGTTAAATGCGTCTGACCCAATTGTAAGAAATAAAGCACAAGCCATTCAAGGTGTAGGTATGGCAGCGTATGGATATGCAACTTATTTAGCTTTTGCAGATAGAATTACGGGTCATAAAGAAAAAGATAGAAAACACAGATTTGCATATAAATGGACAGATGAAAATGGTGTTACTCAATATACATCACTAAGTCGTTTCTTTCCTTTGTCTATTCCATTTATGGTTATGGCATCTATCAAAGATTCTATAGAAGATTTCCAAGATGTGTTTAGTGACCCATTGCACAGTGCTGAGCAAGAAAGATATTTAGATTATCTAAGACACATTGCTGGTTCTTCATTTTCTTTGTGGTCTAACATTTTTGCTAGTAATCTTATGACACAAGATTTCTTTAAATTAACACAAATATTTAGTGAAACAGAATCAACAGAAGAAGAAGGTAGTGCTAGCATTTCTAAATTAGAAAGATACTTTGGTAGAAGTACAAGTAAATTAATTCCATTAGCAACATCTTGGAGATGGACTAATAAAGTATTTGCAGATGGTGAGGCAGAGTTAATTACTATGACTGACCATTTGAAACAATCTAGTCCGTATGCTTTATCTAAAATTATTAATGAGAAATATTTAGGTGGACAATTTCCAGTGTTAAATTATGGTGATGCTTTGGCTCCTAAAAGAGACCCATTAGGTAATCCATATCCTAAAACTAAAGGCTTATTATTAGGACAAGCACAAGATATGTTTCCAGTTTCATCACATTGGAGTAATTCAATGATGGATAGCAATGGTAATAAAATTGTATTATCTCAAGAAGCTAAAGATAAATTACAGCAATCTAATATACAATGGGAAAGACCTGTGTTTATTGTTAATGTTGGATTAGCAAAACCTATTAATTTAAAAGAAACTATGATAAGACAGGTTAAGCATCCTGAGACAAATGAAACGATTACATTTAAAGAAGGTACTACAGCATACGAAGCTTTATTACAACTAAAAGGTATGTTTAAAATTAATGATAGAACTTTAAATGAAAGATTTAGAGATGAGTTAGAAGACCCTAATTCTCAATATAATTCTGTATATGGAGCTAATAGATTAATTGGTGGTAAATATGAAGGTGACCAATACTTATTGAGTATAATTAGAGAGTATGAAAGAGAAGCTAGAGATTGGTTAAAATACTCAGGAATTATTGAAATAGAAGGAAAAGCAACTACTATTGAAAACCTTAAATCTAAAGCGGAACAAGTATTAATGAATATATACGAATAAAGTACCCCTTTTAGAAGAGATAAAACATAAATATGGCTAATTCATTTGTAAGATATACGGGTAACGGCTCCACAGCCGCATACGCTATCCCTTTTTCTTACAGAAGTGCTGATGATTTATCAGCTACAGTTAATGGTGTAAATGTCACAGCTTACACTTTAGACGCTGCTGGTACTACATTAACATTTGATACAGCGCCTGCTGACCAATCAGCTATTGAAATCAGACGTACTACAAGTCAATCTACTAAATTAGTTGACTATGTATCAGGCTCAGTATTAACTGAGAATGATTTAGATACAGATTCTGACCAAGCATTTTATATGTCTCAAGAAGCTATTGACAAAGCTGGAGACGTTATTACACTTGATGGTGCTGACTTTCAATGGGATGTACAGAACAAAAGATTAAAAAATGTTGCGGCTCCAACGGCCGACACAGATGCTGTTAATAAAGCATTTATCTCAACAAATTTACCTAACATCACAACGGTAGCTGGTATCAGCAGTGATGTTACTACAGTTGCGGGCATTAGCTCTGACGTAGAGACGGTAGCCGATAATGACACAAATATTACTACTGTTGCTGATAACATTAGTTCTGTTAACACTGTAGCAACAAATATATCTGACGTTATAAAAGTCGCTGATGACTTAAATGAAGCAATATCTGAAGTAGAGACTGTTGCCAACGACTTAAATGAAGCTACATCAGAAATTGAAACAGTTGCTAATAATATTGATAATGTTAATACAGTCGGAACTAACATTGCCAATGTTAACACAGTAGCTGGTAATGATACAAATATTACAGCAGTTGCTAATAATAATACTAACATTAATACAGTAGCAGGTATCTCAAGCAACGTAACAACCGTTGCAGGTATATCATCAGACGTTACAGCAGTAGCAGGTGATGAAGCTGATATTGGAACTGTTGCTACTGATATAGCAAATGTTAATACAGTTGCTGGTTCTATTGCTAACGTAAACACAGTTTCAACAAATATTGCAAACGTTAATTCAGTAGCGGGTAATGCTACAAATATTAATACTGTTGCTGGTAACACAACAAATATCAACACTGTTGCTGCTAATGATGCAAACATAACAACAGTAGCTGGTGCCAATGCTAATATTTCCGCAGTGGCTACAGACATTGCTAATGTTAATACTGTTGCTACAAACATTGTAGATGTTAACAGTTTTGCAAATACATACAGCATAGGTGCGTCTGACCCAGTATCAGCAGATGAAGGTGATTTATTTTATAATTCTACTGACAATGCAATTAAATATTACAATGGTTCAGCATGGCAACAAATTACAGCAGACACAGATGTTAAGACTTTAGTTTCAGCAAATGATACAACGGCAGGTTTTTTAAATGGTAAACTAGTAGCGGGTTCAAACGTAACATTTACTGAAAATAATGATGGTGGAAATGAAACACTTTCAATTTCTGCAACAGATAACTCAATACCTTTTGCAATAGCTTTAGGATAATAATATAGGAAAAAACAAATGGCAAATAATTTTAATAGTACAACGGCTAGCTTAACAGATAGCACACTTACAACTGTTAAAACTACTACATCAAATAAACAAGTTATGATTGGATGTTTAGTTTCAAACACAGGTGGCTCAGCTATTTTGGTAGATGTAGTCTTAAATGATGGTTCTAACGATAGATACATTGTTAAACAAGCTCCAGTACCTACAGGTTCTTCATTAGAAGTCATCTCAGGTAAAGTAATTATTCCAAATGGTGGAGCTGTAAAAGTAAAATCTGATAATGCTTCTGGCAATGCAGATGTTATTATCTCAACACTAGAAGATGTAGCGTAATGTATTTAGGAAACCAACCAGCTTTAGCTTACACAAGTTTTGCTAAACAGGATTTTACAACAAGTGCTACTACTTCGTACACTTTAGATAATCCTGTTACAAATGAAAATGAGATTGCATTATTCATTAACTTTGTAAGACAAGAACCTACAACTGCATACACTGCAAGTGGCACAAGTTTAACTTTAACTTCTGCTACATCTGCAAGTGATGATATGTATTGTGTGTTTCTTGGAAAAGCGGTTCAAACAGTAAATCCACCTGCTGGTTCAGTTGGTATATCTCAACTCTCTGCTACTGGTACAAAAGACAGCACAACATTTTTAAGAGGTGATAATACTTTTGCTAGTGCTGGTGGAGATAATACTCCAGCTTTTTTAGTAAGACTTTCTGCTAATCAAACTTTATCACATGATACTTTAACTAGAATTGCATGGGATACAGAGGACTATGATACAAATAATGCTTTTGCTTCAAATGTTTTTACAGTTCCAAGTGGAGAAGGTGGAAAATATGTTTTTAGTTACTGTGTGTATGGTGATGATAGTGATGATACAGATACCTATATTGCGTATATAGAAGTTGATGGTACAGCTAATCCTGATAGTAATACTGGTTTAGCTTCTCCAAGAACTGGACAAAATATGGTTTTAAGAGCAGTTACAATAATTACATTAACTGAAGGACAGGTTGTAGAAGTTGTTGCAAAACATCAAGGAACTAACCAAAATGAAGTAGTAAGGTCATCTGGTTCATTTTTTTCAGGATATAAATTAATAGGAGTTTAATATATGGCAATAACAAAATTAGTATCTGATAGTTTAGGAGCTGGTGTAGGTGGAAGTATGGTTAAACTTGCAAAACAAACTGCAAGTAGTGATGCATCAATTTCTTTTGATGGATATTTTTCTGCTACTTATACTAATTATGTTTTGCATATTACTGATTTAAGTCCAGCTTCAGATGGTCAGTATCCAAAAATGAGATTTAGAATAAATAATTCAAATGTATCTGATGGTTATTATGTTGGGTCTATTGGTAGAGCATATAGAACTTCTGGTGCAGATGGTGCTGATATGTCAAGGTCTTTTTATAATCAAACTGAAGGTGAAATTGCACAAGATACTGATAGTGTTGCGGCGTATACTTATAGCGGTATTGTTAATTTTATTAATCCATTAAACACTACAACAAATAAAAAAGTTATGTTTGATGGAGTTCATTATAATACAGATGCTTCTGTATATATGAGAAATTATGGAACTTTTACTTATAGAGGAAGTTCAACTGCTTTAAGTGGTTTTACTTTATTTTATGGTTCAGGAAATGTTGAAAGAGGAACATTTACTTTATATGGAGTTGCAGACTAATGGCTACAAAATTAATTAATGGAATAAGATATAATCTAACTGCTGAAGAAATAGCACAAAGACAAGCTGAAGAAACAGCATGGAACGCTGGTGCATTTGATAGAGCAATAGAAAATTTAAGAGCCAAAAGAAATAAATTATTACAAGACACAGATTACATTGTAACTATGAACCTTGAAGCTGGTAATACCATTCCTGCTGAATGGGTAACATACAGACAAAGTTTAAGAGATTTAACCAACGGACTTACTACAGTTGAACAAGTCAATGCAGTAGTATATCCTACAAAACCAGAATAACACATGGCATATATAGGCAGAGGAACAGATAAGTTAAGCGACATTGAAAAGTTAGATACCATAACTTTTGATGGAAGCTCATCTTATACATTACAAAAGAACAGCGTAAACTTTACGCCTTCTAGTGCCAATAATTTACAAGTGTCTATTGATGGTGTGGTACAAGCTGGTAACTTTACGGTATCAGGTTCAACCATAGACTTTGGAACAGCAGTTCCTGGTACTTCTACAAATGATTTTATCTTCCATTATGGAACAGGATTGATTACCACTCCTGCTGATGGAACAGTTACTACAGCTAAACTTGCAGACTCTAGTGTTACAAGTGCTAAGTTATCTGGAGTTACACAAGGTATTACAATGGCAGACCAATGGAGATTAACTGCTACGACTAATTATAACACAAATGCTGATGTTACTTCAAATTGGGAAAGAAATGATAGTGTTGGTTATGCTAGTTTAGGAACAGGATTAACTGAAAGTTCTGGTATATTTAGTTTTCCTCAAACAGGATTATATTTTATAAATTTTCAAGCTAGAGTTAATATGGGTGGTTCAGAAAGCCATGCAGATTTTAATTTACATGTTACGACAGATAATTCTTCTTATACTAGAGTTACTGAAACCACCACAGGAAATGGTTCTACTACAACCAATGTAGCTGGTACTCTTTCAAATACTTATTTAATAAATGTAACTGATACTTCAAATGTTAAATTTAAATTTAAAACAGAAAGTTTTACTTCAACATCATCTGTTACAGGTACAACTACAAGACAAGAAACAGGATTTACAGTTTTAAGAATAGGAGATAGCCAATAATGGAAAGAGATTATTTACAAGAAGCCTTACAAACCTTTAACGAAACTAATGGTGTTAATTGGTACGGTTGGAAAAAGTTTGATGAACAAGGAAACAAAATACCTAATGACCAACGTATGTGCTATGAGTGCATAGAGATTATCAAAGAAGGTGCGACTATGCCATCTAAAGCAGAAGTAGAAGCTAAGATTGCAGAAATAAAACAAGCAGAACAAGACGCAATTAATAAAAAAGCATCTGCTAAACAAAAACTAATTGATTTAGGTTTAACCGAAGAAGAAATTAAATCGCTATTAGGAATATAATTTAAAAACAATAATAAGGAGAAAACTATGTGGGACACTAATATGTTCAAAGACTTTGACCCATTAAATTACAATGCGGTGAAAAAGAATATTAATAACTTTAATGAAAAAGTTGTAGAGTTCTGGAAAGACTTTTACAATGACGTATTTAACAACATTAAGAAAGATGGCTAGAAATAAATCAACAACTGACGTTAAGATAGAGCAGCTATGCCGAGAAGTAAAAGAGCTACGTACAGAAGTTCAATCTTTAACTAAAACAGTATCTTTTGGTAAAGGTGCTGTGTGGGTGTTGATTTTATTAGGGTCTATTGTTGGCGGTGCTTACAATTTTATCGTAGGTAAGTAATGTTTAAATTAATAGGCACAGTCTGCATCTTAGCAATAAACAATAATCAATTTGATTTATGTTTTAAAGCAGGAGAAACAGGTGGGGAATACAAGACATTAGAAGAGTGTAGAGATATAGGTAAACAAATAGTTGACCTTGTTCAGGAAGATTTAAAAACAAGAAATTTAAAAGTAATATTAACTTGTAAACCACCTACATATAACGGAGCATAACATGTGGTTATCAGCAATTAAATTAGCGTTTCAAGCAGGCAGCCATATTTATAAAAATAGACAAAAAACTAAGATGTTAATGGCAGATGCACAAATGCGTCATGCTGAGAAGATGGCTAATGGTGAAGCTGAGTATCAAGGTAAACTATTAGAGGCCAGACAAAGTGACTGGAAAGACGAATTTATACTTATATTGTTAAGTTTACCCATAGGGTTACTTGCATGGGCAGTATTTAGCGAAGACCCTACAGCTATGGATAAAATGAAGTTGTTTTTTGAGTATTTCGCACAGCTTCCCTTTTGGTATCAAACCATATTTGTAGGAGTGATAGCTAGTGTATATGGTTTAAAAGCCACTGATTTAATTAAAAGGAAATAATTATGGACACTAAAGACTTTAAAAAACTTATTGCAGAACAGACAGCAACAAGACATAAAAAATCTTTATCTGTTTATTCTTATAAACAAAGACAAAGCAGACCAAGAGTTAAAAAAGATATATTAAGAGATAAATGACTGAAAGTGATTTAAGAGTTGTAGAAGAAAAAATTGATAACTTAGAAGATAATGTTATGCATAAACTTCGTAACAATGAAAATCAACTTAAGTTTATCTATGACGATATTAAAGACTTACAAGCTAAAATTAAATACTTTGTTATGGGTGCTTTAGCCTTATATGGATTAACACAAGGCGGCTTAATAGAATTTATTAAAGGATTAATGTAATGAAGATAGATTTTAAATATGTTGCTGGAATATTAGGCACTATTATTTTAGGTCTATCTACTTGGACACTTGTATCTATTGTAGATTTAAAAGAAGATAGCTCAATGATTAAAGGTGAATTATTGGGTATCAATAAAGATGTAGGAAGATTGTATAATTATATTAACAGTAAGATGAAATAATGTTTAGCGGAGAAGACCCATTTAGATATGACAAAGAACAAGACAAAAGAAAAGGCATGTCACCTATCCAGTTCTTTGTTTTATTTTTAGTTATATGGTATGTATTTGCTCATCACTTTTTTTAAAAATTTATGATTAACGCAGGCTCATTTCAAGAATATGATTACAACAATGAAAACCAAGAATGTGAGTGGAAATGAAAATTAGATTTTATCAAGACTTAACAGGTATTAGATGGCTAGGATTTATAATAGCATTTATAGGTGTATTTATTTTATCTGATGCTAACCCTGCAACACAGTTGTATGGCTGGGGTGTAAGTTTAGTATCTTGTTTTATCTGGGTATATGTAGGATTTAAAGATAAAGATATTGCTAGAACCTGTATGGAACTTATGTATGTTCTTGTAGGTATTAGAGCAATGATAAATTGGTATAATTAAATGGCTAAAAAATTAAAAACAGTTGAAATAAGAGAGATAAACAGAAGAAAACGTAAAGGCAGACACACAAAAACACCAAATAAATCAAAGACTTATAAGAAATATAGAGGACAAGGGCGTGGAAAATAGACCAATAGAAATGACTGAGAAGAAATGCGGTAACTGTGGTGCAACTGGGAGTGAATATACTTCATGTGATTGTAATAAACAATCTGATTTAGATAAGATTATAAAAGAACTACCACAATTATTAGTTACACATGCATACGCAAAGTTAAAGTCAGGTGAAAACTTGACAGCTTCTGAGATGAAAGTTTGCTTAGACGTATGTAAGACATATAGTTCTGACAGTTTACAAAAAAAGCCAGACAACATTTTAGATGATGTCCCTTTTGACACTGATGAATAGTAAGATTAAAAACTTTAAGAATTTTTTGTATCTGTGTTGGAAACATTTAAACTTACCAGAGCCAACACCTGTACAATACGATATTGCTGATTACTTACAGTCAGACGAGAAGAGACTTGTGATAGAAGCCTTTAGGGGAGTTGGTAAGTCATGGATTACATCTGCATTTGTATGTCATCAATTATTATTAAATCCACAAAGAAACATACTTGTGGTATCAGCTTCAAAATCTAGGGCGGATGACTTTAGTACATTCACACAGAGACTGATAGGTGAGATGCCTATACTAAAGCATCTTGTCCCTAGAGATAATCAAAGAAGTTCTAAGGTGAGCTTTGATGTAGCACCTGCGACAGCCAGTCATGCACCATCAGTTAAGTCTATGGGTATCACAGGTCAATTAACAGGTTCACGTGCAGATTTAATTATTGCGGATGACGTAGAGTCAGCTAATAACTCACAAACGCAACTTATGCGTGATAGATTAAGTGAGACAGTAAAAGAATTTGATGCAATCATTAAACCTAACGTAGGAAGAATTATATTTCTTGGTACACCACAAACTGAGATGTCATTATACAATGATTTAGAAGAACGTGGTTATAAGACTAAGATATGGACAGCTTTATATCCAACTAAAGAGCAACTTACAGGCTATGGACA
>Ga0209555_10000349_pt1 | contig 39593 bp, 39 predicted proteins | sample SaaInl85LU_5_DNA_FD_184643 | JGI IMG/M metagenome (GOLD analysis project Ga0209555, IMG submission 184643) | Marine microbial communities from expanding oxygen minimum zones in the Saanich Inlet - ESP_85LU_5_DNA (SPAdes) (version 2) | ecosystem: Environmental > Aquatic > Marine > Intertidal...
CCCTGCCTGTTGCTCATCTAGTTGTCGGCTTATTTGCTGCGGCGAACGGGTGTGGCGTGCCATCAGATTATAAGTTAGCGGCGTTACGATCAGCGTCAGAAACGTTGCGACAGCGATCCCGGAAAAGACCACGATACCGATTGACTGACGGCTCTCTGCACCAGCACCACTGGCCAGTATCAGTGGAAGAGCGCCAAGAATGGTTGTCAGTGCAGTCATTAGGATTGGCCGCAGACGACGCTCGGACGCCTGAATAATGGCCTGCTCAAACTCTAGGCCGCGATCGCGCAACTGGTTAGCAAACTCGACAATCAGTATGCCGTTTTTGGAGACCAACCCAATCAGCATAATCAAGGCTAGCTGGCTGTAGATGTTCAAACTATCGCCGGTGTACAGGATCCCCAAGAGTCCACCCGCCAGACCCAGGGGTACCGTCAGCATAACGATTAATGGATTAATAAAGCTCTCAAACTGGGCCGCTAATACGAGGTAAACAACCACCAGGGCAAAGACGAAGACGAGCTCAATCGATGCGCTGTCACGTTTGTAGTCGAGCGATTCTCCCTGATAGTCGATCACCGCTTCGGCTGGTAGGAGTTCAGCGGCGAGTGAGTCTAGATAGTCTATCGCCTCGCCCAGTGTGTAACCCTCAGCCAATCCACCGCTGATGGTAATTGTGCGCGTACGGTTATAGTGCGGTAAGCGCGCGGCCTCACCGACGGTGCGAAAGCTCACCAGGTTTGCAAGCGGCACTAGCTCCCCGGTTGTAGATGATCGAATCAGTAAGCGAGAGAGATCGTCAGGGTTGGTGAGTTGCTCCTCTAGCCCTTTTATCCAGACATCATACTGGCGTCCGCGCTCCATAAACTGGCTCACGGCTTGTCCCGCTAGCATCAACTCCAACGTATCGCCGAGCGTTTGCGCTGAAACACCTAGCGCCGCGGCTTTCTCACGATCGAAGTCCGCTTTTATCTGCGGCTGGTTGCGTTCGAAATCAATCTCTAGGTCTCGCAGCCCCTCATTCTCCTCAGCCCGATCCATAATTAGTGCCGCCCACTCCTCCAGTTGAGCGTAGTCGGCACCGCCAATGACAAATTCAACCGGTGTGCGCGAACCAGCACGTATTGCTGAGCGCAGGATAGGAATAACGTTTACGTCAGGTATGTCAGAGAAGAGCCGACGCATGCCGCCCACAAGCTCACTAGCATGAGTGTCGCGCTGATCCCAAGGCTTGAGTCCAAGTATCATAAACCCAGAATTATCTCCCTGCGTCCCCCAGCCCGGTGAGCGAAGTAGAGTGCTTTCAACACCATTTCTTTCGAGCCAGGGTGCTAGTTTACGCTCGACCTCAAGCATCGATTTCTGCATCGCTTGAGCGCTTGCACCCTCTTGGCCGCGCACCAGGACGAAGATTGAACCACGGTCTTCTGTTGGCATAAGGGTCTTCGGTATCTGCTGCCATGCCTGCCAAATACCCCAGAAACAGGCGCCGATCAGTAGTATTGCCAGCCAACGGTGATGTAGCGCATGTCCCAGTAGCCAACCATAACCGCGCTCTACGGGATGAAGTAGGCGGGAGACACTGCCCTCGGGGTTCGCCGAATTGTGCTGTTTGAGAAGCTGAGAGCAGAGCGCCGGTGCGAGTGTTAGCGCCACGACGCTTGAGAAAATCACTGCTGCAGTCAGAGTGATTGCGTACTCGCGGAAGAACTGCCCGACGGTGCCCGGCAAAAAAACGATGGGAACAAAGGTTGCGACAAGCACCAAAGTAGTCGCAACCACCGCGAAGCCGACCTCTCGGATTCCATCCCAGGCCGCGAGAAGGGGCGGTTTGCCTTGGTCCAGATGGTGGTGAATGTTCTCGACAACGACGATGGTGTCATCCACAACTAAGCCGATCGCCAAAACCATCGCCAAGAGTGTCAGCAGATTGATAGAGAAGTCGAAACCAAGGATCGCTAGACACGCAGCGATGAGTGATATAGGAACCGTCACCGCTGGAATCAATGTGGCCCGGATATCACCCAGAAATATCAGTATGACTAGTATGACCAAGCCAGCAGCAATCGCGAGTGTGGTGTAGACCTCAGAAATAGCGCTTTTGATGAAGGTGGATACATCATAGGATGTACGAAGCTCAGTGCCTTCCGGTAGGAAGGGGCGCAACGCCTCAATCTCCACTTTGACGCCATCAATAACGGTGAGTGGATTAGCGTTCGAGATCGGCTCGATGCCCAATGCAATGACCTCCTCGCCATCAGCCCGGAACATCTCGTCAGTGTCCAGCGCACCGGTGCTGATCTCAGCTATATCACCCAAACGCACAAGCGGGCCTGGGGCCTGACGGATAACTAGTGAGCGGAACTCGGCGATGCTGTTGTAGCCGCGGGGTATTTGAATTTGCAGGGTGCGTTGCGGCCCGGTGAGTTCTCCTCCGCGCAATTCAAGGTTCTCGCGTTTGATGGCGCTGGCGACCTCTTGAGGCGTGATGCCGAGCGCATTGAGGCGGTCAATATCTAGCCCGATGCGAAGCACGTAGTCCCGCGCGCCCAGAATCTGCACGGCGCTGACGCCATCAACACGCTCAAGACGCTCTTTGAGCGTGCGTTGCGCATAGTCGGTGAGTTGCACACCATCCATCCGATCTGAACTCGCGATGATATAGAGGATCAGGTCCCCCCTCGCACCGCTCTTGGATACTGTGGGTGCTGATACCTCATCGGGCAGTGCGCGAGCAGCACGAGCGACGGCTTCACGGACATCGTTAGCCGCATCATCGAGGCTGCGTGTGGTTTCAAAGGTGATAGAGATGCGCGAGGTGTTGCGCGCGCTAGTCGATTCAATGAAGCGAACGCCTTGAATGCCCGAGAGGCGCTCTTCGATTGGTGTTGTTACACGTAACTCAACCACTTCGGGCGATGCGCCGATGTAGCTCGTCGATATGTTCACCTGTGGGCGTGATACGTCAGGGTACTCGCGCAGCGGCAAGTTCATCCAAGCGAGCAGACCGAAAACGACCAGCAGAAGACTTATGACCACCGCAAAAACGGGGCGGCGGACGGACAGTTCACTGAGAATCATGATTGTGGTCTCTGGCGTTGGCCACCTTGGTACTCACCGCCTTGCCCCTTAGCTCTTTCGCCACCAGGTGCGTTCCCTGCAGGCTCATCGCCCAACACTTTCACCGGACGGTTGGGCTTGGCTTTGACCAGACCGCGATCAACGATACGATCGCCAATGGCGAGCCCGTCTACGACCTCGACCCACTCACTGGTCTCTTGGCCTAGTTGGACTACAGTTGGCTTGGCTTTGGATTCTGAGTCGAGCCGCAAAACGGTGGTGCGATCACCCTCGTGGATTAGTGTGCGCGCCGGTACCACCAATTTCTGTGAACCATCATCGACTCGCAGGCTCACGCTCACTCGCATCCCCGGAAGCAGCAGGCCATCACTGTTGTCCACCAATGCCTGCACGCCGAGGGTTGCTCGCTGAGCGTTCATGCGTGTCTCGATTAATGAAATTTGCCCGATGAAACGCTGCTCAGACCAAGCTGCGCTCTCTATTGCCACCTCTCTGCCGAGTTCAATGAAGCGCAGGAAACGCTCTGGCACGTCAAAGTTAACTTTTAGTTTTGAAGTGTCGTCGAGGGTTGTGAAAGGCTCGTTAGTGGCAATCCAGCCACCCTCGACCCAGTCGAAATTTCCTAGTACGCCGGAGAAGGGGGCTTTCAATTCATAACGCTCTAGCCCCAAGCGAGCGACGCGCAGGTTCGCCTCCAGTCCGCTAACTTCGGCAGTCTGTATATCTACCTTCTCTGCAGCGCCAGCGGCTTTTTTTACGAGCGAGCGTTGTCGTTCCAGTTGCTGGCGCGCCAAACCTAGTTGGCTCTCTAAGCGCTGGATTTCAGCTTGAGCCGAGCGCGAATCGATACTCAGCAGCGGCGTGCCTGCAGCGACACGATCGCCCGCAGCGACATGCAACTTAGACACTCTACCGCTCACCTCTGTTCGAAGCTCTGCCTGCTGACTAGCAACCAGGGTGCCGGTACTAATGTAAGTTTGTGGCATCTCTGCCTCTTTAACTTCATAGGTGGTCACCGCAGGCGGCGGCCGTTTAGGGCGATCCGCAGCGAGGGCTGGTGTGAATTGAACGGCGATGAGTAGAGCATAAACCAGAGAGGAAAAGCGCATAATGGTGCTGCACCATCTAGGAGTGTTAGTAGCTTGGACTATTCCACGCTTTCAGAGTTTTTCCTAGCTAAATGTGTACGCCGTTTATTAATAAATTAGATTAGCTATTTTCGGATTCTCTGCGGCTTGGCGGTGGGTTATCGGGCTGGCTCAGGCTATAATGGCGCGATTAACTCCACCTTGGTGAAGAACGGATGAATATTGCTGAGTACATGCAAGATTTAGGTGCCAAAGCACGCCAAGCGTCACGCGTGATGGCGGCAGCGAGCACTGAGAAGAAGAACAGCGCTCTGCTGGCCATGGCAGATGCGATAGATACTAGTCGTGATGCGCTAGCAAAAGCCAATGCAGTCGATCTAGAAAAGGGCGCAGCGAACGGGCTAGATGCTGCGATGCTGGACCGCCTCGAGCTCACGCCGGCGCGTATCGACGGCATGATCGAGGGTCTGCGTCAGGTTGCAGCACTGCCCGACCCTGTCGGAGATGTCAGTGACATGCGTTACATGCCGTCCGGCATTCAACTCGGCAAGATGCGCGTTCCTCTGGGTGTAATTGGCATCATTTACGAGTCGCGTCCAAATGTGACAGTCGAGGCGGCAAGCCTCTGTCTAAAGTCCGGTAACGCAACGATTCTGCGCGGTGGCTCGGAAGCGATTGAGTCAAACCAGGCGATTGCCGCCTGTGTCACTGCAGGCCTTAAAGCTGCAGGTCTGCCTGAAGCGGGCGTACAGGTTGTTGAGACCACCGATCGTGCCGCTGTTGGTTCACTGATCACGATGCCTGAGTACGTAGACGTAATCGTGCCGCGTGGCGGCAAGGGGTTGATCGAGCGCATCAGTAATGAGGCACGCGTGCCGGTTATCAAGCACCTCGATGGTATCTGTCACGTCTACATCGACGCTGAAGCTGATATGGCTAAAGCGGTAAACATCGCTATTAATGCTAAGACTCACCGTTACGGTACCTGTAATACCATGGAGACTCTGCTGGTGCATGAGGCCGTTGCGCAAGAGGCACTGTCTGAGCTCTCGATTGCCTACAATAGCGCGGGTGTCGAGCTGCGCGGCTGTGAGAAGACTCAGGCGATTCTTGGCGGTGTGAAAGCGGCGACTGAGGAGGATTGGGCGACTGAATACTTGGCACCGATCCTGTCGATCAAGGTCGTCAGTGGTATCGATGAGGCGATCAACCATATTAACACCTATGGCTCTCACCACACCGATGCAATCATTACCGAAAGTTACACCCTGTCGCGCAAGTTCTTGCGTGAGGTTGATTCAAGCTCGGTGATGGTGAATGCGTCGACTCGATTTGCCGATGGATTCGAATATGGTTTGGGCGCAGAGATTGGTATCTCCACGGATAAGATTCATGCTCGCGGTCCCGTAGGTCTTGAGGGGCTGACATCACAGAAATACATCGTCTTCGGTGAGGGGCAGGTTCGCCGTTGATTGAGCAGTTACCGGCGCGGGTGATCTTCGGTGGTACCTTTGACCCGGTGCATCACGGCCACCTGCGCTCCGCGCTGGAGCTTACCGAGGCGCTTGAGGTCAATCAGGTTGACCTAATTCCGTCGCGAGATCCTGTTCATCGCTCGGGTACTGATGCGCCGGCGCTTGAACGCTTGCAGATGCTTGAACGGGCGACGGCCTCTGAGCTGCGTTTGGTGGTTAATCGCATCGAGTTGGATGCGGAACGTGAGAGTTACACCCTCTTTACGCTGCAGGAGCTGCGCGCTCAGATCGGTGCTGACACGGCGTTGATTTTGGTGGTCGGTATGGATGCCTTTCAGGGTCTAGAGAGCTGGAGAGGCTGGGAGTCGCTACTTGATTACGCCCATCTTCTGGTGCTTAAGCGGCCCGGTTACCAGCCCCATTTTAGCGACCGGCTGCATGACCTCTGTCAGCAGTGCTCGGTTCCTCTTCTCGAGGAGTTACGCCAGAGCCCTGCCGGAAAAATTTGCCTTTTTGAGCAGACGCCTGTCGAGGTCTCTGCAACGCAGGTGCGTAAACTAATTGCGGCGGGGGCGAGCCCCCGCTATCTGATTCCAGACTCAGTCTGGGATTACATTCAGGAAAAAGAGCTTTATGGATTCCAAAGAACAGAAACAGACTGAACAGCAAGACCAGCAGTTAATTGGCCTAATTGAGGGTGCGCTGGAGGATATGAAAGCCAAAGATATGGTTACGATTGATGTGCGTGGCCGCTCGACGGTAACTGATTACATGATGGTCGCTAGCGGCACATCAAAGCGCCACGTCGCTTCTGTTGCTCAGGAGGTTCTGGATAAACTCAAAGCCCAGGGCATTTTGCCCATCGGGGTCGAAGGGCAGGATGTGGGTGACTGGGTACTCGTGGATGTGGGTTCGGTGATCGTCCACGTGATGATGCCGGATGCGCGAGACTTCTACGACATCGAACGTCTCTGGTCAGTCGCTAGCGAGAATCGTAACGGCTAATGCGTATTCGCCTCCTAGCTGTTGGCACTAAGATGCCTGCTTGGGTTACCAGCGGCTATCAAGAGTATGCCAAACGTCTATCACAAGACTTCCAGCTCGAACTGGTCGAGCTGGCAGTTGGTCATCGCGGTAAAGGCGCCGATATGGCCCGTGCTATTCGCTCTGAGGGCGATGCGATGTTGGCCGCGATCCCCAAAGGAGACAAAGTAATAGCTCTGTGTGTTGATGGCAAAAATTGGTCGACAGAGAGGCTGGCACAGCAGGCTGAAGAGTGGCGCATGGATGGACACAATCTGACTCTGTTGGTCGGCGGTCCTGACGGGCTGGATCCACGCTGTGTTGCAGTGGCTGATCAACGCTGGTCCCTCTCAGCTTTAACCTTGCCTCATCCGCTGGTTCGTATAGTCTTGGCAGAACAGCTCTACCGTGCGTGGACGCTACTGCAGGGACACCCATATCATAAGTGAGACCGATGGAATCGAAGCGTTTTAACGACTACTCTAAAGAGAATAGCTTCTTCGCGAGTCGTGCGCTTATCGCTTTCGTTTTCGTGTTGGTTTTGATGGCCGTACTGGTCAGTCGAATCTACTTCCTGCAGGTCGTTGAGCACGAGCGTTTCACGGCAATCTCTGAGCGCAACCGTATACAGCTCCAGCCGGTGGCACCGCGCCGCGGTCTGATTTACGATCGCAACGGCAAGCTCCTGGCAGATAATCGCCCCAATTTTAGCCTCACTCTATTGAAAGAGGAGCTTGGCGACCTCGATCAGACGCTGGCCCAGCTCAGTGAAATCGTTGAGTTGAGTGAAGATGAGATCAAACGTTTTAAACGCCGCCTCAACCAGCGTCGCCGTCCGTTTGAAACGGTGCCGCTCAAATTTCGCCTAACCCAAGTCGAGATCGCGAAGATCTCGATTGAGTTTCATCGTCTCTCAGGGGTCCAAGTTGAAGCAGATCTGGTACGTGCCTACCCGGAGGGCCCTGCATTAGCCCACGCGCTTGGCTATGTCGGTCGAATCAACGAGCGCGAATTGCAACAGGTTGATGCGAACCAATACGCGGCTACACACTATATTGGTAAACTTGGTGTCGAGCGTTACTACGAGTCGCTGCTGCACGGTGAGGTGGGCTGGCGCAAGGTAGAGACCGATGTGCGTGGCAGAGTACTGCAGACGTTAGAACAGCAGGATCCGATTCCCGGCGTCGATATTCAGGTCAGTTTGGATCTGAACTTGCAGAAGTTCACGGCCGAGTTGATTGATGGCAAGCGCGCCGCCGTTGTTGCGATTGAACCAAGTAGTGGTGAGATCCTAGCGCTAGTCAGCAACCCCACATACGATCCCAACGAATTTGTCACCGGTATATCGGTTGCCGACTATAACGCGCTGCGTGACGATCGTGATCTACCGCTCTATAACCGAGCCATTCGTGGACTGTATCCACCCGGCTCGACGCTCAAGCCGTTCACGGCGTTGGCCGCGATTGATTCGGGCAGTGTGCCACTAGACCACAAGGTGTGGGACCCGGGTTTCTACCAGTTGAGTGTCGGCGGTCGCAAGTACCGTGACTGGAAACGTGACGGCCACGGTCGCGTTGATCTTAACCATGCTCTCGCTGAATCCTGCGACGTGTGGTTCTACGATATTGCCACTAAAACCCATATCGATATCTTCTCTGACTATCTCGGTCGATTTGGCTTTGGCTCAGTTACCAGCCTCGACCTGCCGGAGGCGGGTGCCGCGATTTTGCCGTCTGATGAGTGGAAACGTGGTCGCGAAAAACAGCCCTGGTACCCTGGCGACTCTCTAAACCTCAGTATTGGTCAGGGCTTCATGATCGCGACACCGTTGCAACTGGCCACTGCCACTGCGGTATTGGCCAATCGCGGAAAATGGGTGCGCCCACAGATGCTTAAACGAGTGGTCGCTGAGAACGGTTTAGATAAGGTGCAACAGGAGCTACTGGCTCAGTTAGAAACTAAACCAACACCGCCAGACGTAAAGCTCAACCGCGAAGCGAACTGGGCCGAAGTGATTCAAGGCATGGTGGACGTCGTGCATGCGAGTTATGGCACGGCGAAGCAGTCCGGAGCAGATGCGGAATACCTGATGGCGGGAAAGACGGGTACCGCGCAGGTGGTGGGTATCGCTCAGGATGAGGAGTACGACTCTGAGGCGCTAATCGAGCGCCACCGTGACCACGCACTTTTTGTCGCCTTTGCACCGGCTAATGACCCTAAGATTGCTGTCGCCGTTGTCGTTGAAAATGGTGAGGGTGGCTCGCGCGCCGCGGCACCGGTTGCTCGCGAGGTGATCGATGCTTGGCTGCTCAATGATTATGACAACGGGCTGAGGGATGACTGATGGTACGCGGTGATTTTCAACGCTCAATGGATGCCAAAACGCTGCGTCGCCCCGCGGGATTATGGAGCTACACCCATCTAGATGCGCCACTACTTCTGCTGTTGCTAGCGCTCTGTGGTTTCGGCCTTTTTGTGTTGTATAGCGCGTCTGGCCAGGATATGGCCTATGTCACTCGTCAGGCGATTCGCATGGGCGCAGGTTTTCTGGCGCTGCTCTTCCTAGCACAGGTACCTCCGCGAGTGTTGATGCGGCTGGGCCCTTGGATTTACTTGGCAGGTTTGGCGTTGCTCCTGGCGGTACTGCTTTTTGGCGTGGGTGCAAAAGGCGCCCAGCGCTGGATTGCACTCCCCGGATTTCGCTTTCAGCCCTCTGAATTGATGAAGCTGGCACTACCCATCATGATTGCCGGTTATCTGGCTCGCCATCCGTTGCCGCCAAGTCTTCGCTCCATCTTTGTCTCACTGGTACTGATCGGAATCCCCTTTGCGCTAATTATGAAACAGCCCGATCTGGGAACCTCGCTGTTGATTGGTGCCTCCGGTATCTTCGTTCTACTCTTCTCCGGTATCTACTGGCGCTGGATTTTTCTAGCTCTCGGTATCGGTGCCGCCTCGCTGCCAGGGCTCTGGATGGTCATGAAGGATTACCAGAAACAGCGCGTGTTGACCTTCCTGGATCCAGAGAGCGATCCGCTGGGTGCGGGCTGGAATATCATCCAATCCAAGACCGCGATCGGATCGGGTGGCCTCTCGGGTAAGGGGTATCTAGAGGGTACACAGTCGCAACTCAACTTCCTGCCAGAATCACACACCGACTTCATTATCGCGGTGGTTGGCGAAGAGCTCGGAATGACCGGCGTGCTGGTGCTCCTGGCGCTTTATATGCTGATTATAGGGCGCGGATTAATTATCGCAGTGCAGGCGCAGGACTCCTTCTCGCGTCTGCTTGCCGGCAGTATCACGCTGACCTTTTTTGTCTATGTCTTCGTAAACATCGGTATGGTGACTGGGCTGCTGCCGGTGGTCGGCGTACCGCTGCCGATGGTAAGTTATGGTGGTACTTCAATAGTGACGTTGATGGTCGGATTTGGCATGCTGATGTCTATCCAGACTCACCGACAAATGGTTCGACGCTAATCGAACGGATAGGGACTCAAAAATGGCAAGGTTGGCAAAGCTGTTTACTCTGGTACAAAGCGTAATTCTCACGAGTGCTGCAGCGCTGGCGCTCCCTGCTCAGGCCGGTTACGAAGATCATCCTGATGCCGCAAAACTGATTGCTGAGCTTGAGGCTGATGGTTTCGAACCCGCCTATGTGCGATCGGTATTGGCGAAAGCTGAGCGCAAACAGTCGATTCTCGATGCCATTAGCCGTCCGGCAGAAAAACGTCTGGACTGGGGCGAGTATCGGGCCATTTTTATCGAGCCTAAACGTATTGCTCAGGGCGTTGAATTCTGGAACCAGCACCGTACAACTCTGGAACGCGCCGAACAGACCTACGGTGTGCCGCCCGAGATCATACTCGCGATCATGGGTGTTGAGACACGCTTTGGGCGGATCACAGGCAACTTCAGAGTGTTGGACGCCTTGGCGACCCTAGGATTTGATTATCCTCGTCGAGCAGAATTCTTCCGCGGACAGTTAGCTGACTATTTTCGCCTAGTGCGTGCTGAGGGTGTCGATCCCGAATCACTCAAGGGCTCCTACGCTGGTGCCATGGGTTACGGGCAGTTCATTCCGTCGAGCTTCCTTGCCTACGCGGTCGATTTCGATGGCGATGGGCACAAGGATATTTGGGATAATCCGACCGATGCGATCGGTAGCATTGCCAATTACTTCGCCGAGCACAGATGGCGCCAAGGTGAGCCAGTTATCGCAAGCCCCATTTTTGATAACGCCAATGTTGAAGACCTAGTCAATCAAGATCTAAAGCCAGAACTGACGCTGTTAGAGTGGAGCGAGAAGGGCGTGACCCCGCGCGAGGCGCTTAATGGTGATATGGAAGCGACGTTGATGCGCCTGAGTAGTGGCGAGAAAAATGAGTACGTGCTGGGTCTTCACAACTTCTACGTCATTACCCGTTACAACCACAGCCGCCTTTATGCCAGCGCGGTCTATGAACTGAGTCAGCTCTACGCTGAGCAAATTAGATAGAACCAGAGGTGTCGACTACTGTTATGCGTATGCTAATCAATTCTCTGGTATGTGCACTCTTTTTGGCAGGCTGCTCGTCGGGCCCTGAGCCGAAATACGAGAGTGACCCGCGCTACACGATGAAACAGGATAAAGCGCCTGTTAATCCACCCGATGTCTCAAACGTACCAGATGCTGTGCCTATGGATGTCGCCTATAGTCGCGGCGGTAACAAACCTGAATACCAGGTCTGGGGTAAAACCTACCGTGTGCTGGATACCCACATAGGCTACAAAGAGGAGGGCATCGCCTCCTGGTACGGTCTGAAGTTCCACGGGCACAAAACCTCCAATGGTGAGATCTACGATATCTACAAAATGTCGGCAGCCCACAAAAGCTTACCCATCCCAAGTTATGCGCGAGTCACCAATCTGGATAACGGTAAGAGCGTGATTGTCCGGGTCAACGACCGAGGGCCATTCCACGAGGATCGCTTGATCGACCTGAGCTATTCAGCAGCGTCGCGTCTTGAGATCACTCAAAAAGGAACGGGGCGTGTACGGGTCGAAGCGATTGATGCGCGTGGTTCTCAACCACAGCAGGTCGCACAACAACCGGTAACCGAGCCCGTCTCTGAACCGAGCTTGCGACAGGCCCCTGGTAAATTCCTGCAAGTTGGTGCTTTCGCTAATGCTGACAATGCCGAGCGGACACAGTTGCGTTTGGCGAGCCTCAGTGGCGAAAGCGTGACCGTGGTACCGCTTGAGAGCGGTGGCCGGCAGTTGCACCGTGTTTTGGTAGGGCCGTTGAGTGCGGGTATCTCGGTTGATAACCTCATTGACCGTTTAGTGGATGCAGGCTATTCAGCGCCGATCCTGATAAACTCTCCGTGAAATCCATTAGGATTAGTCAACCTAAGCAACGTTTATCACAGCTTAAATACGGAACACCCATGTTTGTCTCTTTACGTACACTGATTTTTGCTCTCTTCGCGCTAGTTTCTTTACAGCTGCAAGCTGCACTTGTGCCCGCACCGCCTCAGCTTGCCGCAACCGCTTACCTGGCGATGGATGCCATTACAGGCGATATTCTGGTTGAGTCAGGTGCCGATGGCCGTTTTGCACCGGCAAGTCTAACCAAGATGATGACCAGCTATATTGTTGAACACGAGATCGCAGAGGGTAACGTTGCAGAGACTGATTTAGTACCGATCAGTGTTAAAGCATGGAAGACCCCGGGTTCACGTATGTTTGTGCGTGAGGGTACACAGGTACTGCTCGGAGATCTGCTACGTGGAGTGATCATTCAGTCGGGTAATGATGCTTCGGTTGCGTTAGCCGAGTATATTGCGGGTAGTGAGGAGGCATTCGCCGATCTGATGAACCAACATGCTCGGCGCTTGGGTCTGAAGAATACTAACTTTGAGAACGCGACGGGTCTGCCGGCTGAGAATCACTACTCATCGCCACGGGATCTGGCACTCATTGCCCGTGCACTGATCCAGGATTTCCCTGATCAATACGCAATCTATGCTGAAAAGTACTTCACCTATAACGACATCAAACAGCCTAACCGTAACCGCCTGTTATGGCGTGACTCCACCGTTGATGGGGTAAAAACCGGGCATACTGAAGAGGCAGGCTTCTGTCTGGTCGCCTCAGCGCTGCGTGATGATATGCGCGTGATTTCGGTCGTTCTGGGAACAACGAGTGATGAGGCTCGTGCTGCGGAGAGTCAGAAATTGCTCTCCTACGCATTCCGCTTCTTCCGAACTTTCCCACTCTACAAGGCAGGCGAAGCGCTGAACACGGCTGAAATCTGGAAAGGCTCTACTGACCGTGTCGGTTTAGGGCTAGCAGAAGATCTGGCTGTCACTATTCCCCGTGGCAAGGAGGACCAGCTCGCTGCTGTACTTGATCTACCGAATTTGATCGAAGCGCCGTTAGCGCAGGGTCAGCAGATAGGTAGCCTGAAAGTGAGCTTGGCTGGCGAAATGCTGCGGGAAGTGCCTCTGGTCAGCTTGCAGCCTGTCGCTGAAGCTGATTTTGTCACTAAAATTTGGCATTCAATTGTGCTCTTCTTTAAAGGACTGTTTGACTAGCAGCGTCACCGGTTGAAGTTGCTGTCACCAGAACCCACATAGAGTTCTCATAGAGACGTCGAGGTGAGTATGAGCGAGCCACAAGCTCCAAAAATTGAGTTTCCCTGTCCGGATTACAAAATTACCGTGGTGGGAGACAATGCTGAGGATTTCCGCACCTACGTGATTCAGACCGTGCAGAAGTATGATCAGGATCTTGATCTGACCAAGGTTAACGAGCAGGCGAGCCGTACCGGTAAATACCTCTCCGTGCGTCTGTTTATCACCGCAACAGGTGAAGATCAGCTCGATAAAATGCACAAAGACCTGAAATCCTCAGGTCGAGTACACACCGTTCTCTGATGCCGGCCCCTATCGTTCGCTTTGTGGGCCGTCAGCCCTACCAATCCACGTTTGAGCGTATGCAGGCGTTCACCAATGAGCGCACAACAGATACACCTGATGAGATCTGGGTGCTTGAGCACGAGCCTGTCTTTACTCAGGGGCAGGCGGGTAAAGATGAGCACCTTCTAAACCCGGGCGATATTCCTGTTGTGCAGGTCGACCGAGGTGGTCAGATTACGTATCACGGCCCAGGCCAATTAGTGATCTACCTGCTGTTGGATCTCAAACGCAACAGTTTGGGTGTTCGCGATCTGGTAACCCTGATGGAGGAGGCTGTCGTGGAGCTCTTAGCGTCTCAGGGCGTTGAAGCCGCTCCTAAGCCGGATGCCCCAGGTGTCTACGTTGAGGGTCGCAAGATCTGCTCGCTGGGGCTGCGCGTACGTCGTGGATGTAGCTTCCATGGGCTAGCGCTCAATATCGATATGGATCTCGAACCCTTTTTGCGCATCAACCCCTGTGGCTACGCTGGGCTTGAAATGACTCAGTTAGCGCAGCTCACCGATAAGGTCGAAATTTCTCAGGTTGCGAAACAGCTTGTAGCGATTCTGAGCCGAAGAATTGGGTATAATGGCGCCCTAGAAGTTAATGGATGGGAATAACCGATGGCAGAACAGAGCAGTAAACCGGTTGGTGTAGCAGAGCAGGGCGTCAAGTTGCGTGGCGCGGAGAAACTCGCGCGCATACCGGTTAAGGTTATCCCAACTGCCAAAGAAGATATGCCTCGCAAGCCGGACTGGCTGCGTGTACGCATGGGTAACAACGCTGAAGTTAAACGCATCAAAGAGAAGCTGCGCCATCACAAATTGGCGAGCGTCTGTGAAGAGGCGAGCTGCCCTAACCTGGGTGAGTGTTTCAGTCACGGTACCGCCACCTTCATGATTATGGGGGATATCTGTACTCGTCGTTGTCCCTTCTGTGATGTCGCCCACGGTCGGCCGAATGCGCTATCACCAGATGAGCCGCGTGAGCTCGCTGAAGCGATCACCGATATGGGGCTTAAATATGTGGTTATCACATCGGTAGACCGTGACGATTTGCGTGATGGCGGTGCACAACACTTCGCTGACTGTATTCGTGAGACACGCGAGCGCAGCGACACCATTCAAATAGAGACCCTGGTACCTGACTTCCGTGGCCGTATGGATATCGCACTGGAAATTCTGACGCAGACTCCACCTGATGTGTTTAACCACAACATGGAGACCGTGCCGCGTCTCTACAAACAGGTGCGTCCGGGCGCTGATTACGCTTGGTCAATGGAACTGCTCAAGCGCTTTAAAGCCGCACGCCCTGAGATTCGCACCAAATCCGGTCTGATGGTGGGTTGTGGTGAGACCAACGAAGAGATTATCGAAGTGATGCACGACATGCGCGCCCACGACATTGATATGATCACCATCGGTCAGTACCTGCAGCCAAGCCGTGACCACCTGCCGGTAGATCGTTTCGTGACTCCCGAAGAGTTCAAAGAGTTCGAGACTATCGCCAAAGAGCTGGGTTTCAGTCATGTCGCTAGCGGTCCGCTGGTTCGCTCTTCATATCACGCAGACTTGCAAGCCAAGGGCGAGAAGGTCGGTTAATGCTTTTTGGGCCGCTGTTCCAACTCTCTCAGGTTGAGACCAGCGGCGCTCGAATCAACTTCCGTCACGGTGGCGAAGGACCTCCGCTGCTGCTGATTCACGGCTACCCGCAGTCACATGTGATGTGGCACCTAGTTGCTCCAAAACTGGCGCAGCACTTTCATGTTATTTGCCCTGATCTGCGCGGCTATGGTGATAGCTCTAAGCCGGATGGCGTAGCGGACCACTCAAACTACTCTAAGCGCGCGATGGCGCAAGACCTAGTTGAGTTGATGCAATCGCTTGGCTATAGCCAGTTCAATGTTGCTGGCCATGACCGCGGCGCTCGCGTAACGCATCGAATGATACTGGATCATCCGCAAGCCATCCTCAAAGGCTGCGTGATGGACATTGCGCCCACTCATCACATGTTTAGCCATACCGATCAAGCCTTTGCGACAGGCTATTACCACTGGTTCTTTCTGATTCAGCCCGGTGGTCTGCCGGAGCGCATGATCAGTCAAGACCCTGAGTACTTTCTCACCGAGAAGCTGCGCCGCTGGGCAGCACCGGGTGCTCGGTTCAGTTACGAAGCTGTGTATGAGTATCTGCGCTGTTTCGAAGATCCCGATACTATTCACGCCTCTTGTGAGGACTATCGGGCGGCAGCGTCGATCGATATGCAGCATGATGAAGCTGATATGGATATTAAAGTGCAGGCGCCGCTACTCGTGCTTTGGGGATCAAAGGGGTTTGTTCACCGCACTTACGATGTGTTAAGCGTGTGGCGCGAGCGTGCAGAGAGCGTGACTGGCAAAGCTGTCGAATCAGGTCACTTCCTGCCGGAAGAGGCGCCCGACGAAGTCACTCAAGAACTCCTAACTTTCTTTCGGTAGCCCCACCCGCTCGAAAAGGTATCGACCCTTATAACGCCTTGTGACCGCGTGCGCTAAGAACGACTACAGCGACTATCAGCAGCGCGCCAGCCATATTGGCGATCCAGTGCAATGGCCAGAACGACCCGACAATCCCACCGATAATCAGCGGCCAGTACCAGGGCTTGAGCGGGCCTTCTGAGTAGTTCTGAATTGTCACATTTAAGCCATAGATACCGAATAGCGCGAAGAATCCGAGCTGACAGATCTCCATCCAGTTGCCGCTAATAAGCGGCGTATAAGCGAACATTAGCGGCACTATGTAGAGCCCTTTTGCCAGTTTCCAAGCCTGGAAACCGGTCGCCATTGGGGGAGATTTAGCGATACCCGCTGCCGTGAATGCCGCTAAACAGACAGGCGGTGTGACGTTGGAATCCTGACTAAGCCAGAAGATAATCAGGTGTGCGATCAGCAGGAAGGTAGTCAGCGTCTCTGTATCTACCAGCAGAGGGCGCAGAGTGACAGCGACTTCGAACGGAATTGCTGCCATTAGTTGCACCGCCTCGTCGTAGGTTAAACCGCTACTGAGCTTGGTCACCAGTGGACTGTCCACTATTGAGAACATCGCTAATTGCATAGGGTCGCTGATACCTGCAACCAGAAGATCAATAATGACGGTGTCTGCCAGAATACCTGCCAGTGCTGGCGCACAAAGAATTGCCAGAATGATGTATGCCGCGGTAACCGGCAGTCCCATACCGAGCACCAGAGAGGCTAACGCAATCAGCAGTATTGCAATGACCACTGAGCCTTGTGACCACTGCGCAATCATCAGTGAGAAACCGTTACCGATACCGCTAGTAACGATGGCATTGTTCATAATACCGATCGCAACCAACAGAACTCCTGTCATGATGGATGCAGCCATACCCAACATGAAGGCATTCGCGATTCGCTTGGGTGTCATTACATTGGCTGCCAGCTGTTTTACACCAGTCACTTTGGCGGCAATGTAGGAGCCCCAGGAGACGATTATCAAGCTGGCGATCGCCCAGCAGGCTGCGAAGCTGGGGGTTACACCGGACATGAGTAGCACGATCATAACGGTCAGCGGTAGAATAAAGACCAGTCCGCCGGACACAATTTTGGCTTTGTCGATTGTCATATCGACCCCTTCGCCTACATTGTACTTAATCGCTTCGATACGCACGATAAAGGCGACAGAGAGGAAGTACAGAATCGCCGGTACAACTGAGACGGCAACAATATCCGCATATGGAATGGCCGTGTAGCTCGCCATTACAAAGGCGCCAGCCCCCATGATGGGCGGCATAATCTGACCACCCGTAGAAGCAGCGGCTTCAACACCTCCCGCAAATCGTCCGCGGAAGCCGTTGGATTTCATCAGTGGGATCGTAATTACACCTGTAGACGCAGTATTAGCAATCGCAGATCCGCTAATCGTGCCTGTGAGCGCGGAGGAGATAATGGCTACGAAGCCGGCACCACCGCGAACCCGTCCAGCCACCACTTTTGACACTTCGATAACAAAGTCGCTGGCGCCAGAAGCGACAAGAAAGCCGCCAAACACCATAAAAAGCGTGATGCTCGATGAGGATATCAACGCAAGAATACCGAACATCCCCTCGTCGTTGTAAAGGGAGCGGAATAGAACATCATTTAACGGCAGACTTGCCGCACGGAATACGCCGGGTAGATGTTCTCCTAAGAAAAGGATGTATGCGAGTGAGAGCAGAATGAGTATCGGTATAACCCAGCCGGAGACGCGCCGTGAAAGATCTACCGCTGCAAATATTAGGAACAGACCTGCTATCCAATCGCCCAAGTTAAACTGCCATGATTGGCCGGTTACCGAGAGCGTCTCTTCATAAATGCGATCGACAGAGCTGGCGACCCATACACACGCGGCTACGATCAATAGCCCATAAATCAGGTCAGCGATGAGTGCGGGCTGGGTTCTGGACTGTCGTTGAAAACCGGTGTGTACCACACTGGCTAGCAGCGCGAAGCCGCCAAAGTGAATTGCATTTTGCCAGATGGTCTGTTCGTTAATAAAAAGACTGGTAGCGATGTGCCATAAGCCGAAAAGAACAGCGAATACTGCAATTGACCACTCGAGTGGTGTTCGTTCAGAGCCGTCGAGATCAAGCAGATACTCGCGTGTGACTCTAGAATTAATTGCAGGCTTATCCTGTTCGCTCATCGCTGGATCCTTAGCGCAAAGAATATACAAACAGGGGTCGATCCGTCTGAACGAACCGACCCCGAACTAGAGCGGCTTGGTTAGTTCGCGATCAGACGATCAGGAATATTTAGGCCCATCTCTTTGTAGTAGCGCGCTGCACCTGGATGCAGTGGAGCTGGCAGACCCGCAATTGCGGAATCGATGTTCATCGCCTTAGTTGCAGGGTGAATTGCCTGCAGGAAACCGAGGCTTTCATACATCGTTTTGGTCAGTTTGTAGACATCTTCCTCAGGTACGGATGCGTTAACCGCGAGGAAGTTCGGCTGCGCTACAGTACTGATATCCGCAGTTTGGCCTGGGTAAGTGCCTGCTTTGATGGTGTACGGCGTCCACAAGTCTCGACCGCCATCCATCTTAGCCTGCTCGTCGGCAGTCACATTTAGGATAGTGAATTTGCCTTCGTTAGAGGCCATCAACTTGGTCACTGCACCTGTTGGAACACCAGAAGGGATACCTGCACCAACAATCTGACCGTTTGCCAGCGCGTCAGCGGTAGGACCGTAGCCACCATACATCAGCTCGTAATCCGCCTCTGCATCAACGCCCAACCCAGAGAGCAGCACTTTATTGGAACCTAAGGTACCTGAGTTCTTCGCGCCCATACCCATTCCGGTACCGTTAGCTGCAACCATATCCGCCATGGTGCCGCTACTCACTTTGTCATTTGCGAGGATGAACTGCTCAACGTTCTGCCAGAGCATGGTCACCGAGCGCAGATTCTCCTGTGGAGCCGTTACCGGGCCAGTTCCTGTTACGGCGTAAGAACCATAGAGACCCTGCAGAATAGCGAAATCAGCAGTGCCAGCGCCAAGTGCCTGAACGTTAGCGCCAGAGCCGGCAGAGTTAACAGCCGTGAGGCTGAACTTCTCTTTTGGTAGCAGTTTGATTTTGGAGAGTGTAGAGATCGCCGTACCAACTGGGTGGTAGGTACCGCCCGTAGAGGCTGTGTTGAGGACGTAGTCGCGATCTTCTGCTTGCGCGCCGAAGGCCGCGGCCGCGAGCATCATTCCACTTACGAGTTTGGTGAGTTTTTTCATTAGTAGGACACCTCTGTATTGAGTTTTTTGTAGTTTTATTGATCCGACAGCGCCGGGTTTTGCAATACGATTTGGTTACGCCAGTTCGAACCGTTCAGATTCGTACCCTTGTTGTAGCACAGCCAAAGATGAGATCAAACACAAAGCGTCCCGCATACTGATAACGCTTGTCTGCGATCCAATGGGTGTTGAGTTTGCGATAGCAAACTTAATTCTCAATAATTAATACAAGCTTTAGGTCTGGTATTTGCAACTGCGAGAGCCAATCAGGTTGTGCGGTCGTACCAAAGCGGACCCTATATGTTCTGTAAGTATGTTTGACGAGGAGTAGAGAATGGATCTTGGATTGAAAGGCCGCATTGCCGTGGTGATGGGAGCTTCACAAGGCTTGGGTAAGGCGAGTGCTGTGCAACTTGCCGCTGAAGGGGCGCACGTTGTACTGGTTTCGCGCTCGGCAGATAAACTCGAGGCCGTTAAAGGCGAAATTGAAGCGGCAGGTGGTTCGGCTCAGGTGCATACCTGTGATCTATTTGACGCAGGCGCCCGCGCTGAGTTCGTCGAGTTCCTCGGTTCTATGGAGCAGCTTGATGTCCTCGTCGCCAACTCAGGCGGTCCTGCGCCGGGTATGGCACCGGGGATTGCCTCTGAGGTCTGGACAAAAGAGTTTGATGCGATGGTTCTGGGCCTGATTCAGATCATGGATGCCTCAGTAGCGAGGATGAAGAGCAAAGGCTTTGGTCGTGTGGTTGTAATCGCCTCTTCCGGGATCGTCGTGCCAATTCCAAAACTGGCGGTCTCTAATACATTGCGCTCAGCAGTTGCTGGTTATGTGAAAACACTGGCCGAGCAGATGGCACCGCACGGTGTGACCTGTAACCTGGTGTTGCCAGGTCGTATCGAAACTCCGCGTACCCAAGCGATCGACCAAGCTACTGCTGCCAACATGGAGATTAGTGTTGAGGAGGCGCGTGCCGCGTCGGCTGCGACTATTCCGATGGGGCGCTACGGTACGCCGGAGGAGTTCGGCGCGGTGGTCACCTTCCTTGCCAGCGCACCGGCTGCCTATATTACAGGCAGCCAAGTGCGCGTTGATGGTGGCGCGATTAAGTCGATAAACGCCTAGCGGTTGCCGTTAACGTCGCCGCTCGGAGAGCGACGGCGACGTTGGCGCTGAGCCTTCGGTTTGCGATCGTCGTCACCACGGTTTTTCTGGTCGCCTTCAGGCTTGGACTTTTTCGGCTTCTGCGGTTTGCGCGGCGCCTTAATGGCTACATCGGGCAGCGAGTTGTTGGGTACGAAACCTTCCATCTCCCGGCGCTCAATTTTCGCCTGGGTCAGTCGCTCTATTTCGATCAGAAGATCAAGCTCGTCCAGCGACACCAGCGATACCGCTTCACCCACGCTGCCGGCCCGTCCGGTACGGCCAATACGGTGTACGTAATCCTCGGCAATGTTTGGCAGGTCAAAGTTGATTACATGCGGGAGCTCTTTGATATCGATACCGCGCGCCGCGATATCAGTCGCCACCAGCACCTGAATATCGCCATCTTTGAACTCCTGCAGCGCACGCGTGCGTGCTCCTTGGCTCTTATTGCCGTGGATTGCTGCCGCCTTGATGCCCGCTTTATCTAACTGAGCGACTAAGCGGTTAGCACCATGTTTAGTGCGGCTGAAAACGAGCACCTGATACCAGGCGTTACGCTTAATCAGTTCAATGAGTGCCCGGGTCTTAGCACTCTTATCAACTGGAATAATCCACTGTTCAACGGTGTGGGCCGTGGCGTTCTCGGGCGAGACTGACACCTCAACTGGGTTGTGGACCAGATCTTTCGCCAGTGCTTTGATCTCGGCAGAAAAGGTCGCTGAGAAGAGTAGGTTTTGGCGCTTCGCGGGTAAGAGGTTCAGGATCTTGCGAATATCACGGATAAAACCCATATCCAGCATACGATCCGCTTCATCCAATACCAGGATCTCCAGTTGATCAAAGCGCACAGCATTTTGGCTATGTAGGTCGAGCAGGCGCCCGGGCGTCGCAACCAGTAGGTCAACACCGCCACGCAGTCGCTGCATCTGTGGATTGATTTTAACGCCACCAAAGACCACCTCGGTCTTCAGTGTTGTGTGTCGCCCGTAGTAATCAGCATTGTCCTCTACTTGCGCAGCCAATTCACGCGTGGGTGTGAGCACGAGTGCTCGAACCGAGTTGGCTCGTACTCTCGGACCTTGGGCAAGACGCTGCAACATGGGCAGTACAAAGCCGGCTGTTTTGCCGGTACCCGTCTGTGCCGCGGCCATCACGTCGCGCCCCTCAAGCACCGCGGGGATAGCAGCGGCCTGAATCGGTGTCGGTTCTTGGTAGCCCTTTTCTGAGAGAGCTTGGAGGAGGTGGTCGTTAAGACCGAGTTCGGCAAATGACATTCGTGTGTGCTCTATTGAAGCGCTGCGCGCTTCGTTTGCAAGAAATGGCCTCTATTGAGGCCCTCGAAATAGTAAATCCAGCCACCTATCGCAGCAGAAGGAGCGGCGTGTTGCTGCGGCGCACCAGCGTTGAGGTGGTGCTGCCAACTAGGAGCTGACGGATTCGACTGTGACCATATGCCCCCATAACTAGCAGATCTGTTTGCTGTGCGGCCAGCTGTTCGAGTATCACCTCATCGACCTCACCGGCGAGCAGCTCGGCACTCACCTCAAAACCTGCATCGGCGAGTTGCTGCTCGGCACTTTCAAGTTCCTTTCGGATATCGAAAGTTGACGGTCCTACCATCACAAGTGAGCAAGCAGCCCCTTTGAGTAGTGGACTGTCGGCTACCATCTGTAGCGCTTTGCGTGAGGTGGCACTACCATCAAACGCAAGTAAGAAGCGTTTCGGGCTTACCAGTGGTTTGTCGGTTAGCATAATGGGCCGGTGCAGCGCTCGAATTGTCGGTTCGATATGTACGCCCAGTGCATCGCCGTGCGAACCTTTGCCCAAAACGAGCAGTCGTGTTTCGCCTTGCAGCTCCTGCAAGGTAGTGACGAAATCGTCGTGCCGCTGCACTGTGCTCGGTTCGAACGCACCATCTTGCTGCGCTCGCTCAAGCGCTGCGGCAAGCATCACACGGCCCTGCTCGCGAGCCAGCTTAGCCCGTTTGGCATCAAGTTCCGCCAGCTCTTCGAGCAGCGCTTCACGCGCGCCCAAACCGATCGTACCGCTCAGTGGCGCCTCGTCCTCGGTTGGAAACTCACGACGATCGAGTACATGCAGCAGCGACAGAGGCGCTTGTAGTTGCGAGCTAGCCCAAGCGGCGGTATCGCAGACTGCTTCGGATAACGCTCCCATGCCGTCGATACAGGCAACTATCTTACTCATAGCTTTCTCCTCAGAGCTTCCTGACCTCAGTGACCCATCAAATCATCGATCGCATCCGGCTTATCGTGCACGGCAAAGCGGTCAACAATGGTTGCACTTGCTTCATTCATACCGATCACCTCGACCTCGATACCTTCACGACGGAACTTCAGTACTACCTTGTCGAGTGCGCTTACCGCAGTGATATCCCAGAAATGGGCGCGAGATAGGTCAATGACTACACGGTCCAGATCCGCTTTAAAATCGAACGCGCCGATAAACTTATCGCTGGAACTGAAAAAGACCTGGCCCACGACAGTGTAGGTCACCTCGTTCTCAGCTCTCTCTCTCTTGCCGATAAAGAGGAACTGTCCAATCTTATTGGCGAAGAAGAGCGCAGCGAGGAGCACGCCGGCAAAGACGCCGAACGCGAGGTTGTGTGTCGCAACCACTACGGCAACAGTCACCCACATGACGATGTTGGTGGAGAGCGGGTACTTGCGCATATTGATGAGCGAGTCCCAACTGAAGGTACCGATGGATACCATGATCATCACGGCTACCAGCGCGGCCATTGGGATCTGCGAAACCCACTCGTCTAAGAATACAACGAGAATCAACAGCACCACACCGGCAATCAGCGTCGACAGGCGTGTGCGGCCACCAGACTTCACGTTGATTACCGACTGGCCAATCATGGCACAGCCCGCCATACCGCCGAACAGGCCAGCACCTATGTTTGCCAGGCCCTGACCCTTACACTCGCGGTTCTTGTCGCTTGGGGTGTCGGTCAGCTCATCAACAATCGTCGCTGTCATCAGCGACTCCAGTAGACCCACAACGGCAAGGGGTAGCGAGTAGGGCAGGATGATCCATAGAGTTTCAAGGTTTAGCGGCACCTCAGGCCAGAGGAAAATAGGTAGGGCATCAGGCAGTTCACCCATATCGCCAACCGTACGGATATCCAGACCCAGTGCCATAGCAACCGCGGTCAGTACCAGAATGCAGACAAGCGGTGACGGGATCTTCTTAGTCAGTAGCGGGAAGGTGTAGATGATAAACAGCCCCGCAGCCGTCATCGCATAGACGTGCCAGGTAACATCGATAAGCTCGGGTAACTGCGCCATGAATATGAGTATCGCCAGCGCATTCACGAAGCCGGTAACGACTGAGCGTGACACAAAACGCATCAGGGAGCCCAGACGCAGATAGCCCGCGATGATCTGCAATACACCGGTCAGCAGCGTCGCTGCCAGCAGATATTGCAAGCCGTGCTCTTTCACGAGGGTCACCATCAGCAGTGCCATTGCACCAGTAGCAGCGGAGATCATGCCGGGTCTGCCACCTGCGAATGCGGTAATCACAGCGATACAGAAGGAGGCGTAGAGGCCGACCTTAGGGTCGACGCCGGCGATGATGGAGAAGGCGATCGCTTCAGGAATCAGTGCCAGTGCTACGACCAATCCGGAGAGGATGTCGCCGCGTATGTTGGAGAACCAGTTGTAGTGAAGAGAGGGGCTCATAGGTGTCTGCCTTGAATTAGCGCAAGAAAGCGCGCGAGTCTATCAGAAAAAGCGCCGAACCACCCGCGAAGTGGCTGTTAAAGTTGAGCTTTGCTGGGGGCTTTGGGTGGTATGTAGCTCTGAAAGAAGCTGATATGGGTGTTGAAACCGCGCGACAAACTGAGCGCGCGCATATGGTTCATTGGTAATTCGCCGTTTAGAATAGCCTGAAATTCGTGAAGCGGCATCTTACACAGCTGGGCTGCTTCCTCATCAGGCATCCCCGTTGGGTTCAGATAGAGTTCGCGAACAAGGGTGCCGATTCCGGCATTATGGTCGAGTTTTAGCATAGTTATGATAATAGCTATTTCAGGTAATTTACCGAGTTTTTGAATGAGTACCGAACTGACATACACACTGATACTGATCGGCGTTGCTATTATCATCGCTTTGGTCGCGTTGATCTACAAGCAGATACGCAACGCGCGCGAGTTGCGCGAGCAGCAAAAAGCAAGTTTGGCGCGTCACGCTGAAGAGGCAGCTAAGAACCGTGCTTATTTGCTAGAGAGCTCCAAAGCGATCGCCAACGCTATCCTGAACGATGACAAGATCACGCTGACGGAGGGGTGTATTCGCATCAAAGTGATGATTGATAACCTCAACCCTCAACTCCATCAGCACCCGCACTATTCAGTCTTCGAAGAGGTCTACAATCGCACGTCGCATATTCCTATTTTGAGCGACTGGCGCGAGTTGGAGCGCAAGCAGCAACGTGCTTTTGAGAAAGAGATGCGCCAAGTTGAGCAGGAGTGTGAGTCGCGAATCACTGAGGCGGCCAAGGCGCTGTTGCAGGACCCGATTTTAAAGGCTCACTGACAGGCCGAGTAATGGAACTGTTGCCGGTCTTCCTCATCACACTGCTGTTCTCATTGGGTTTAGTGCTGGCGCTTACCTTCGGCAAAGCGCCAATCTATAGACCCACTCGAGATCAGATCGTTGCGTTATTGGAGTCGGTGCTCGCTGGCACAGCGCGTCAGAGTCACTGGGATCTGTTCATTGGTATGCCAATACAGCATGATGAAGCGCTAGAAGCGGTACGCGTGCAGTGCGTCATCCTGCATGAGGGTTTAGATGGTTCCGATCCCGCACAGGAGGGTTTAGATGGCTATATCTATGACCGCGCGGGGCGAGAACGCATCGCATTCATTCTGCAAAATCTGCGTGATGTTATTGAGAAGTCGCCAGTCACTCGAGAGTTCTAACTGATGCAATACCCGCAAACCAAACTGCCGAGTGTCGGCCTGACGATCTTCTCTAAAATGTCTGCATTGGCGGCAGAAAAGAGTGCTATCAACCTCTCTCAAGGGTTTCCGGACTACCAGGGGCCGAAGGCTTTGCTCGATTCCGTGGCTAAACAGGTGGCCGCGGGTATGAACCAGTATGCCCCAATGAGTGGTATGCCAGCATTGCGTCGCTTGATTGCAGACAAAGTGGAGCGTCTTTACGGGCGCAGCGTGAACCCGGACACTGAGATCTGTGTCACACCTGGTGCAACCGAGGCGCTGTTCAGTGCAATTGCCTCCACCGTGCGTGCTGGCGATGAGGTGATCATTTTTGATCCCGCTTACGACAGCTATCGGCCGGCGGTAGAGCTCAATGGTGGTGTACCTATCTCTCTGTCGCTGATGCCGCCCAAGTTTGCCATTGACTGGGACGCGCTTCGTGCGGCAATTACGCCACGCACTCGGATGATTATCGTCAATACGCCGCATAATCCCACCGGTCAGGCTTGGAGCGCTGAGGACCTCGATTCGCTAGAGGCGGCGGTGCGAGATACTAATATCCTGATCCTGTCTGATGAGGTGTATGAGCATCTGATATTCGATGGCTTGGAGCACCAGAGCATGAATCGACGCCCGGTTCTGGCAGAGCGCAGCTTTATTGTCTCTTCGTTCGGCAAAACCTATCACGTCACGGGTTGGCGCGTGGGTTATTGCGTAGCGCCGGCGGCTTTGATGTCCGAGCTTCAGAAGGTGCATCAGTATGTCACCTTTAATACTCATACTCCGCTGCAGTGCGCGATTGCTGACTTTATGGCGCAGCGGCCAGACTACCCGCTAGGCCTCGGTGAGTTTTTTAGCAACAAGCGTGACCGTCTGGCGCAGGGGCTTTCCGCTAGCCGCTTTAAACTACTGAACTCATCCGGCACCTATTTCCAATTGGTCGATTACACGGCGATCAGTGACCTGCCCGATGATGAATTTGTGCTCTGGTTACTGGACGAAGCAGGGGTCGCAGCGATCCCGCTTTCACCCTTCTATAAGAGCGGGATGCAGACCGGTTGTGTGCGTCTCTGTTTCGCCAAACAGGATGAGACCATCGATCGAGCACTTGAAGGACTCTGTCGAGTCTAAACTTTACTGCATCTAGCCGGTAATTTTCACGGTTGGTTCAGTTTTCTTGAACTACATTTAACCTAGATTGTCAGTCAGCCACCGGCTCAGGACGTATATGCAGCAGATCAATGTAAAAACTATCCAGACAGACCTCACTTGGCATGATGCACCAGCCAATCAGCGCATGTTTGAAACGTTGATTCGTGAAGCAGCTGATGCTGATTTGATTGTTTTGCCGGAGATGTTTTTAACCGGGTTTACCATGGAACCGGAGATTCTGGCTGAAACTCAAACCGGCCCCCAGGTGCGCTGGTTGATGGAGCTAGCGCGCGAGACCGATACTGCTATCTGCGGCAGCCTGGTTATCGACTCTGATGAGGGGTTTCGTAACCGCTTCCTGTTTGTCACACCCGATGGGCGTATCACTCGGTACGACAAACGTCATCTTTTCCGCATGGGTAAAGAGAATGAGCACTATGAAGTCGGCACTGATCGCGTGGTGATTCATTATCGTGGTTGGCGTATTCTGCCGATTATCTGTTATGACTTGCGTTTCCCAGTCTGGTGTCGTAATCAAAACGACTATGACCTGCTGCTCTGTGTAGCCAACTGGCCAGCTCCGCGGCGCCTTCACTGGCGATTGCTGCTGCAGGCTCGTGCAGTGGAGAATCAGGCGTACGTGATAGGCGTAAATCGCATTGGCCGTGATGGTAAAGGGCTAGAGTATGCCGGCGATTCGATGGTGGTGAGCTATAAGGGCGATGTCTTGGTTGACTCAGCGCCGAGCGAGCCTTATATCGGGCATGCGCATCTGGATATCGACGAACTGCGTCAATTCCGCAACACTTTTCCGACCTGGGCTGACGCTGATCAGTTCGAAATTTCGCGTACGCAGAAACGCGTGGTTGAACTTCAGGAAGAGGGCGAGAGCTGAAACGCTTTGTAGATCTTCGCTCGCTCTGAAAGGATCGTAAAGTGAGAACGCTGTCCACTTGTGCTCCCGCTCCGTCCCAGCATCAACAGACCGCCGGGTTTTAGAATGCTGTGAAAGTTCTCGAGCAGTCTGAGCTGTGTTTCAGGCGTGCTGTAGATTGAGTAAACAGTTCCTCATCAGATTCGCAGAGTACAAGATCGTAGATAGTGGCCAATCGCTTGAACAGCTCGGCAGTCATATCTTCAAGTGTATTCAATGAGATTAATCGGGGTTTAAGCTTTGAGGTGGCGGGCAGCTTTCCAAGCTCGGTCGTAAAGGCCGTACTCAACAGGATGATGCGTGCTTTAGTGAGGTAGTGCCCTCGCAGACTCGCGAGTAGAGAGCCTCTATCGCTGTTCGCTGTAGTTGGTTGGAGTTGGTTGGAGTTGATCTGCGCCGGTTAGTTCATACTGAAGTTGGGAATTAACGAGATAAATGCCACGTTTCACTATACTGACGCGACCAACTACTCGCCTCACAGCCAGTTCTGTCGACCCTCTGAGTCTCGACTCAAGCTCAGTGAGTACCTCTTGAGTGCCGGTTTGCGCGAGAATGACTGCTCCGGAAAAGTCCTCCGGTAGCTGCTTGACTAATTTAACAACCAAGTCCGTCTGATTAGATGCCGCGAGAATTAGCGTGATCTCATTTGGACGTTGTCGAGTCGCGTAACCGCGTAGGTTATTCATTGGAGGTCTGTCTCAAGGGTCTCATGCACTCAGTCGTCGGTAGCGCACTACCGGAGGGTACCCGGCCTTTGAGCCTGAGCACCGACTCTAAATTCGCAGCGAAATCGGCTTGGCGTTTGTCTGTAAAGGGGTCCTTGCTGTTGAAAAAAGTAATCAGGCGGTTTGTACGCATAAATCTAAGTTGGGCACCTTGCACCAGTTCACAGATATTCTCAGCCTGCAGCTTAGATCGCTCACGGTCTGGGGCCGCATCGACGGTAGTCTCCATTACCATCACCATGCTGGTGTCCTGTCCTACGGTAATGTAGGTACGCATATGGATTCTATCCGGCAGAATATTTAGGAAGCGCGCAAGCTCAGGACGCAGTTCGCTGTCGAGCGCGAGATCCAAGCGGTAGAGACCGAGATCGAGGTGACTGACCGGCGTATCCGACAGAATGTAAAGTGTGCGCGACGAGTTATCGGACGCCCAGGACAGAGGGATCAAACAGATTGAGAGTACCGCGAGCAACGCCCTAAGCTGAGTAAGTGGTCGGGTGAGCGGCTTCATCTCTGCCTCTAAACAAGTTAAAGTTATAAGCTAAGAATATCAAAAAATATAACTCAGGGCTCCATAGTGAGATCAAGGAGATACGGAAATGAATCGCTCAGAGTTAGTCGCAGCCGTTGCGGTTGTGGGCAGCTTGGCAGCAGCTGTGGCATTCGCCGCGATGGATCACTCCAAACATGACCCATCGCTGCACGGCGACCATGCGACAATGATGAATCATAAAGCGACACAGGATAAACGGGAGCTAGTTCTTTACCCCCGCCCGGCGTATGAGTCGACTTTGCGTAACATGCGTGAGCACCTACGCGGTATCTCTGAAGTTCAGCGTCTTGTGGGTGAGGGTCGCTACACGGATGCAGCTCAAGCCGCTGAACGCGGCATGGGTATGGGGCATAACCACGGTGTCGAAGGCAACGCGGCAGAACATCAGTTTATGCCCAAGGGTATGATGGCTCTGGGTAGCGGTATGCATATTGCAGCAGCAGAACTTGCGACCACACTGCGCGATGCTGAGGTAACCGACGATCTGCAGGCCGTGTTCGTTGCGATGGCTAAGGTAACGGCCAACTGTGTCGCTTGTCATGACGCCTACCGCCTGCAACCAATGGAATAAGCTGTTTGGTGCCCAAATTAATCGCCGTAGTAGGGGCTTCGGGTTCAGGTAAAACCACCGTTGCCCGTCAGTTGCACTCTGCGCTCGATCAGCTCGGTAAACGTACTGACCTCATCAGTATGGATAGCTACTACAAAGCAGTTGGTCATCCGCTCAATAACTATGATCGCCCAGCCGCGTTCGACTTCGACCTGATGGTGGAAGATCTGGCGCAGCTCAAAGCTGGTCGGGCGATCAACGTGCCTGCATATGACTTCGTCACTCATCGCCGCCAGCCCGAGGTGGTGCGGGTTGAAGCCGTTGATGTCGTCGTTGTTGAAGGGCTGTTTCTTTATGCTTTGGAGGAGCTGCTGCAGCACTTTGATGCGCGTATCTATCTGGATGTAGATCCTGATCTCTGTTTTCAACGTCGCTTTGATCGCGATCAGCGTGAACGTGGCAGAGAGCCGGATGACATTAAACGTCAGTACTTTGATCAGGTTTTTCCGGGATATCAGCAGTATATTTATCCGTCGAGGGTACATGCAACGCATACAATTGAGGCGTTGCCGGATGATCCGGGGAAGTGGCTAACCGAGTTGTTGGAATTAAGGGAATAACAAGAATGAATCTTTATCTGTCGCTACATGTTGTGTTGGGGCTCTTAGCGGGAGCGACCGTGTCGGCGTTGCGTTGGAGAGTGTCCGGTGATGCAAACTGCCCGCAGGCGCTCACAAGTACGCCGGTGGCGAAGATCAGCGCTGGCGCGGCGCTTATCTTCGTGATTCTGGCACTCTGGGGCGATTACGCCTACCTCGGTGCAGAGATGGCGCTCTACGGTGCGGGTTTGACGCTTGTTGGCCTGCTGCTCCAAGGCTTCGTGATTCACCGTAAGCTAGGCTACTACTTAACGCTGCTTGGGTTACCGCTGTTCATAGCCTGCGTTGGGGTAATCTCTAAGCTCTGGCTGCTGATTGTCTAGCTCGAGCGGTAGAGCGTCTTAATGAGGTGATAACCAAAACGGGTCTTGATGGGGCCGTGCACCTTGTAGAGCGGACGCTTAAACACCACATCATCAAAGGCTTTAACCATTTCGCCACGGCGAAATTCCCCTAAATCACCACCGCGCTTACCCGACGGGCAGGTCGAGTAGCGCTTGGCAAGCTTGGCGAAATCGCCACCCTTCCTAAGCTGCGCCAGAATATCCAGCGCTTCTTTCTCGGTTTTTACCAGAATATGAACGGCCGATGCGCTTGCCATATTAGAAGCTAACCTCAACTGTAGTTAGTCCGTGAATTGTCCACTCCTGGTAGCCGCCGCGGTAGTAGTAGATCAGGTCGGCAGGGTAGCCCTCGGCGATCATTGAACGGATACCGCGCGGGCTCTGCGGGCAGGTGCTGGAGTTACAGAACGCGAAGACTTTGGTGGTCGCAGAGCTGCAGTCCCAGCCATTGCCCTCTGACTCACAGCCGAACTGATCCATGTTCATCGCCACTTCAGTGAATGGGATATTTACTGACCCAGGAATGGTACCAAGCTGGACCACATGATCCTGCTGGCGCATATCGACAATCATCGAATCTGCTCGGCCCATCGCTTCGATAACATCGATCTCACCGACCGGTGTTACGCCCTCGGCTGGCACCATTGGCTGCAAAAAACCGCGAATGATAGCGGGTGGAGTCTTCTTACGCGTGATGGTGATCGGCCCATCTTTTAACTCCACGGTGTACTCCTTCATCTTGTTCCAAAGTGACAGCGGCTTATCCTCTGCTTGCACCTGAAAGCTGGCTAGGGCCGACAAACAAAGAGTGAGTGCGGTCGCTTTATGAAGGGTTTTCTTGCGAAGGGTGAGCATAGAGAGTCTCCAACTGACAAAGGTATACCGATTCGAATATGCTCACAGTATCCAACTATTAAGGCACAAAATCTTCCGAAATATTCTCATTGGGCATAGAACTATCGGCTAAAAGCGAGGGGAAAGACGGATGCTTAGGGGGTTGAAACTGAGTGCCTCTTCAGCGTTAATTGGGACGTTCAATAAGAACTATCACAAAGAACTACCAAAACCAAAAGGTCATCCATGTTTAAGCGTTTTGCTCTCTCTATCGCCCTCCTACTTGCTCTACCCTTCGCAACATCGCTACAAGCAAATGAATTAACGCTGCTGCAGTCCGGTACCATTGCCCAGCAGATCGGGACTAACCCGTTTGTCGCAAATCTGGTGCAGCAGGGACTGGTTGGTTGCACGAGTGGCCGCGAGAGCGATGAGGAGCGCGCACGGTTTGTCGGTTGTATGAATAGTTTTGTTTTTTCCCAGGTTGGCCATTGGGGTATCTGTGCTAAGCGTTTTCCAACACTTGATGCGCGTACTCTTGAGCCTTGCATCGATGATCAGGAACGGGCCCATAAACTGGCGATGGCGTCAGTGACGCATGTGGATCCATCAAAGTTTAATCGCTGCGCCACCCTGTCCCTCTACGAGCCGACACAAGGGGTGATCAGTGCCTTCTACATCGAGCTAGGTAAGCAGATAATCCAGACGAACTTTCAGACCAACGCGGCTAACAGCTTTGTGCTGTCGCTTGGACCTTTTGATACCGAAAAGATGCTCAGCTGCATAGCAAACTGAGCAAGAGTCTCGGCTCTAAGCCTCGTTAGGCATGCAGGTGTCGCACTTCTCCTTGAAGATGCCGACCTTCACCAACCGTGAGTGCACCCAGCAACCTGCACACCAACCAGCAGCTGCTTCCAGCCACATGAAGGTTAGGCAGAGCGGGATGGTTGCCAAAGGCGTCCAGCGCGGCATCCAGTTCTCTGTCGTTGAGAGTAGCTCCATTCCAGTAACGCCATTTACAAACTCAGCAGTAGGGACAGGATTAAAGAAGCAAAGACATGCGCCAACGAGTAGGGTACCGATCTTCCAAGCGAACTTCTTCGGTTGGTAGGGACGGTAGATAGGTTTGTGATGGCGGTTTAGTAGTCCAGCGACCCAAACCATTGGGCTCAGCCAAGCAGTTTTAGCACTCTGAGTAATAATCATTTCCCAAAGTACATAGAGCAGCACATAGGTCTGCGGCGTCCAGTCGTAGACCTGGCGCACCATCTCAGCTTGATAAATAATCTGACCAGCGAAGTTGGTCTCCCAAGTGTCTTCAAGCGTCGACGTATCCACGACCCAAGCTGAGCCATTAATCGTGTTGTAAAAGATCACCAGAATCCAGACTGGAACTAGGAAGAGCATCGCAGCGCGGGTTCGCACGACGTTTTCGTTGACCATGTCGAAGGTCATTGGGTGGTGTAGAGGGCTTCTCATTCTAATTTCCCCATTATTGTTCTCCCCCCATTCAGTGCTTGAACAGGTTTTCTTAAGTGTATTAGTGAATGCTGATGTAGGCCAAGTGGCCGCTTAGAGCGAATGGGAGCTAAAACAATCCTGGATATATTAGCGGGTGCTTAAGGAAGGTCGTCAGCAACGGTGGGAGTTCAATAAAGGAAAAAGTAGACATAAAAAAACACGATCCAGTCAGATCGTGTTTTTAAGACGCTTTTGGCTACATTTTATTGGTACCGATGGTCGGACTCGAACCGACACGCTTTAAGGGCAACGGATTTTGAATCCGTCGTGTCTACCAATTCCACCACACCGGCGTAGGAAGCGTGGGGCGCATTATAGACAGGTTTAATTTGGCGTCAATCTTACCTGACCTAATTATTTAAATTTGGTAGAATTCGCGCCCCGAAATCGATAACCATCTGCGCAGATTCAAAAGTAATGCAACTAAGTGACTTCTACTTTGACCTACCGGAAGAGCTGATCGCGAATTATCCGCTCGAGCAGCGCTCTAGTAGCCGTCTGTTGTGCCTTAACGGAAACACCGGTGCACTCGAGCATCGCATCTTTAGTGACCTGATTGACCTAGTCGAACCGGGTGACCTGTTGGTGTTCAATGATACCCGCGTTATTCCTGCACGTTTGCATGGTCAGAAAGAGAGCGGGGGCAAAGTTGAGATGCTGGTTGAGCGCGTCACTGGAGAGAGGCGGGCGCTGGTGCATCTACGTGCCAGCCGCACCCCGAAAGAGGGCGCCAATCTGAGCTTTGAAGGTGGCATCAATGCTGTGGTGGTGGGACGAAAAGATGGCCTCTTCGATCTCGAGTTTGATATCGCCAATACTTTGATTGAAGCGCTGGAGCAGTACGGCCATATGCCGCTGCCGCCCTACATCAAACGCGAAGACCAACAGTCTGACCGCGAACGTTATCAGACGGTTTATAACCGCAAACCGGGCGCTGTTGCCGCACCGACTGCGGGTTTGCATTTTGATGAGGCGCTCTTCGCTAAACTCGATGCTAAGGGTGTGAACCGTGCATTCGTAACCTTGCATGTGGGTGCAGGCACTTTCCGTCCTGTGAAGGTTGATAATATCGAAGAGCATCAGATGCATGCTGAGTACATTGAGGTGAGCGAAGAGGCTTGCGCGGCCGTAGCGGCTACCAAGGCCGCGGGCAAGCGTGTTATTGCGGTAGGTACGACGAGCGTACGCTGTCTAGAAACAGCCGGTGCTGATGGCGAACTCAAGCCATTCTTTGGTGACACACAGATCTTTATCTATCCGGGTTACCAGTACCAGCAGGTCGATGCCTTGATCACCAATTTCCACCTGCCGGAATCTACCTTGATGATGCTGGTTAGCGCCTTTGCTGGCTACGAGAACACGATGCAGGCTTACTCGGTTGCAGTTCAGGATAAATACAGATTTTTTAGCTACGGTGATGCGATGTTTATTACTCGCCGCGACGCCGCTGATGAGGTTCGTAAATGACGCGCGAATGTTTTATGTCTTTCGAGACGATCACTACTGAGGGTAAAGCCCGGCGTGGTCGACTCACCTTCCCTCGCGGTGTTGTTGATACCCCAGCCTTTATGCCTGTGGGCACTTACGGCACGGTTAAAGGGATGCTGCCGCGTGATGTAGAAGCGACCGGTGCTCAGATACTTTTGGGTAATACCTTCCATCTGATGCTGCGCCCTGGTACCGATATCGTTGAGCTCCACGGTGATCTGCACGACTTTATGCAGTGGGATAAGCCCATCCTGACGGATTCAGGCGGCTTCCAGGTATTCAGCCTAGGCAAAATGCGCAAGATCACCGAAGAGGGCGTCTCGTTTCAGTCTCCAGTGAATGGTGACAAGGTTTTTGTCAGCCCTGAAGTCTCCATGGAAGTGCAGCGCAAGCTGGGCTCCGATATTGTCATGATCTTTGATGAGTGCACGCCTTACCCAGCAACGGAGAAGGAGGCGGCGGACTCTATGCGCATGTCACTGCGTTGGGCGAAACGCTCCATGGATGCGCACGGTGACAGCCCATCGGCGCTGTTCGGCATTGTTCAGGGTGGTATGTATGAGGAGCTTCGAGATGAGTCACTTGAAGGTCTGACCGAACTGGGTTTCGATGGCTACGCTATCGGCGGACTCTCTGTCGGCGAGCCGAAAGAGGAGATGATTAAGGTCCTCGACCACCTGGCGTGGAAGATGCCTGAAGATAAGCCGCGTTACTTGATGGGAGTCGGAAAGCCTGAGGACCTTGTTGAAGGGGTACGCCGCGGAGTCGATATGTTTGACTGCGTCATTCCGACGCGTAATGCGCGTAACTGCTTTCTTTTCACCCGCAATGGCGTGGTGAAACTGCGTAACTCCTCGAATAAAACGGATACTAATCCGATCGACAGCGAGTGTAGTTGTTACACCTGTCAGAATTTCAGTCGCTCTTATTTGCACCATCTGGATAAGTGTGGCGAGATCCTCGGATCTCAGCTGAATACCATCCATAACCTCCACTATTATCAGGAGCTAATGGCTGGTTTGCGCACCGCCCTTGAACAGGGTAAATTGGGCGCCTTTGTTGACGAGTTCTACCGTTTGCGAGGCAAGGAAACGCCTCCTCTCAAAGGTGAAACTGCGGAATAATTTGATTTACTAATAACAGTACTTAGGAGAGCTTGATGAGCTTCTTTATTTCACCAGCATACGCTGAAGCTGGTGCACCTGCCGGCATGGATCCAGGCATGTTTAACCTGATCTTCCTCGTTGGTTTTGGTCTGATTTTTTACTTCTTCATGTGGCGCCCACAGGCAAAACGTCAGAAAGAGCACAAAAACCTGATCGGTGGTCTAGCTAAGGGTGACGAAGTGATCACCGCTGGCGGCATTATCGGTAAAGTGGCACGTCTGACTGATGACTACGTGGTATTGGAAGTGAGCGAAGGTACTGAGCTGAAATTCCAGAAAGTACACGTTGCTGCTGAGCTGCCAAAAGGTACAATTAAAAGTATCTAATCTGCGGATGCTGTTCCCGGCGCCTGATTTCGGTCTGGCGCCTTTTGTTGTTTTTAGATAGGGCGCAAAAATGCTCAATCGTTTTTCTCTTTGGAAATCTGCACTGATCATCTTCGTGTTGTTCTTTGCAGGTATCTACGCGCTGCCAAACCTCTACCCAGAAGATTTTGCAGTGCAGTTGACCGGTAATAACCAGAGTACACAGGTAGATGAGCAGACGCTAACTCGCGTTGAATCCATCCTCAAGGCCTCGGGTGTTGAATTCAAAAGCTCAGAGCTGCAAGAGCGAGGCGGTTTGATCCGTTTCAATGATGGTGAAGCGCAGCTGCGTGGTCGTGAGGCGCTAGCTCAGGCTCTGGGGCAATCTTACGTTGTCGCGCTTAACCTTGCTCCGACCACGCCCGAGTGGTTGAGTAACATCGGGGCCGGCCCGATGAAACTGGGTCTAGACCTTCGGGGTGGCGTGCACTTCCTGCTGGAAGTTGATATGGCGCAGGCGGTGAGCCAGCGTTTGGACGTTTACGTTAGTGACATCAAAGGAAATTTGCGTAAAGAGCGTCTGCGTTACCGTGAGGTCGAGCACCGTGAAGACGGCAGCCTCTCCGTTCGTTTCGCCGATGCTGCAACGCGTGATGAGGCATCAGGTCTACTCGGCCGTACCTTCCCAGAGTTTCTGATTAGCAGCGCTGAGGTTGAAGGGAACGCTCTTCTCTACATCTCTCTCAGTGAAGCGACTCTGCGTGAAATTGAGGACTACGCGATCAAGCAGAACCTCACAACGTTGCGTAATCGTGTAAACGAATTGGGTGTGGCAGAGCCTTTGGTGCAGCGTCAGGGTCGCAACCGTATCGTTGTACAGTTGCCCGGTATTCAGGATGCTGCTGCGGCTAAGCGTATTATTGGTAAAACAGCAAATCTTGAGTTCCGTCTTGAAGCCAAGCCGGATGCATCGCGCACAACAACCGAAACCTATGAATTTCGCTCAGAACCGGGCCGTACGGCTGCTCTGGAGAAGGACATTATTATCACGGGCTCAAGCGTAGCTAATGCCCAGTCTAACTTTGATGAGAATGGCCAGCCACAGGTGTCGATTACGCTCGATACCAAAGGCGGGCAATTGATGGGTCGCGTCACACGTGATGCTATTCAACGTCGTATGGCGGTGCTCTTTGTTGAATACAAAGCGCGAACCGTGACCGAGACCGTTGAAGGCGAGAAGGTCGAGAAGCGTGTCCCTTACGTTGAGAAAGGCATCATCTCGCTGGCGACTATCCAGAGTGCACTGGGTTCTAGCTTCCGTATTACCGGCCTTGAAAACCCTCAAGAGTCGTCCGAGCTGGCACTGCTGTTGCGCGCGGGTGCTCTTGCTGCGCCAATCTACTTTGTCGAGGAGCGCACCGTTGGACCAAGCATGGGTGCTGAGAACATTGAGCTAGGTACTCTTTCTGTGCAGATCGGCTTCGCACTGGTGCTGCTGTTCATGCTGGTCTACTACAAGGTCTTTGGTCTGGTTGCGAATATCGCGCTAACGCTTAACCTAGTACTGCTGGTTGCAGTGATGTCGATACTCTCGGCTACGCTGACGTTGCCGGGTATCGCCGGTATCGTATTGACCGTCGGTATGGCGGTGGATGCTAACGTGCTGATCTTTGAGCGTATCAAAGAGGAGCTAAAGATCGGTATGCCGGTACAGTCGGCCATCCACTCAGGCTTCGCGCGCGCCTTTACCACCATCCTTGATGCCAACGTCACGACCCTGCTTGCTGCGGTGATCCTGTTTGCGATGGGTACTGGTCCGGTGAAAGGCTTTGCGATTACGCTGTCGGTCGGCATTCTGACCTCAATGTTCACGGCAATTCTGGTGACCCGCATGATGGTTAACTTCATTTACGGTGGTAAGCAGATCAAGTCGGTGAAAATCTAGGAGCAGGTCATGGCTGAAAAAGAAAGAATCATTAATTTCATGGGCCCGCGTAAACTGCTGGCCATTCTCTCTGCAATCCTACTGCTTGCATCTGTTGCGTCGCTCGTGATCAACGGTCTGCGTTTCGGTCTAGATTTTACTGGCGGTAGCCTTGTGGAAGTAGGCTACGAGCAGGCGGCGGATCTAAATGGCATTCGTGGTCAGTTGACTGATGCCGGCTTCGACGATGCGGTTGTACAGACCTTTGGTGCCAGTACCGATGTACTGATTCGCTTGGGTGAAACGCACGATCCTAAGCTCGGTGACAAGGTTATCCAAGCGCTGACAGTGGGCGGGGAGTCGGTTGAGTTGCGTCGTAACGAGTATGTAGGCGCGCAAGTCGGCGAAGAACTGCGCGAGCAGGGCGGTCTTGGCATGCTGCTGGCGCTGGGGATGATCATGCTCTACCTTGCGTTTCGCTTCCAGTTTAAGTTCTCGCTCGGTGCGGTTCTGGCGCTGGTACATGACGTGACGCTGGTGCTCGGCATCTTCTCGCTGCTGCAGCTCGACTTTGACCTGACGGTGCTGGCAGCGGTGTTGGCGGTTATCGGTTACTCGCTCAACGATACGATCGTTGTATTCGACCGCATCCGCGAAAACTTCCGCATTATGCGAGTCGCCGATTCGGTCGAGATCATGAATGCGTCGCTGTCACAAACGCTAAGCAGAACCCTGGTAACATCATTAACTACGGCGCTGGTGTTGATTGCATTGTTTATTTTTGGTGGTGAGAGTATCCATGGTTTTGCGACAGCGCTGCTGGTCGGCATTGGTGTGGGTACCTACTCATCAATCTATGTGGCAGCGAACCTGCTTCTGGCGATGAATATAACCAAAGAGGATTTGATTCCTCCGCCGAAAGAAGAGACCGAAGTGGACGAGATGCCCTAAATTTCGACATCAAAGCCGGCTTTTCAGCCGGCTTTTTGTTTATCGGATCGCAACATCCGCTTTGCGGATATCCCTCCTATAGAGGCGACAAGAAACTGGCAACTCGGACATAAAAGTCCCAAACTAAGAATATCTAGTAAAAGAGAGAATACAGAGACCCGCATGGCAAAGAATTGGCGCGATAACGATCCACAGGCAAAAGACGAAGCTCAGAAGTATGACCGGCCAGTACCGAGCCGTGACTTTATTCTGGAATTCCTGCGTAAGTGGGGTGCCCCGATTAACCACGTGCATCTTTGCGATGAACTAAAACTCAACCACGAAGACGACCGTGAAGCCGTACGCCGTCGCTTAATCGCGATGTGCCGAGACGGGCAACTCATTACGGACCGCCGCAATCAGTTCTGTCTGATTGAGAAGATGGACCTGATCGCTGGACGCGTAATAGGCCACCGCGACGGCTTCGGGTTTGTGAAACCTGAAGCGGGTGGAGACGATCTCTACATCCACGCGCGCCAGATGAAAGAGGTGTTTGACGGCGATAAGGTGCTAGTGCAGCAGGTCGGTCTAGATCAGCGAGGCCGTCCAGAAGGGCGCATTATTGAGGTGATTGAGCGCTCAACACGCAAGTTGGTGGGGCGTTTTGATGGTCAAAACGGTTTCGGTACGCTGATCCCCGAGAACCAGCGTATTACCAATCAGGTGATGATCATCCCTGACCCGACATCTGGGCTTACCTATGAAGACGGTCAGCTTGTCGTAGTTGAGATTATTCAGCAGCCGGGCAAACGCCAGCCTGCGCGAGCGCAGGTGGTGGAAGTACTGGGTGATCACCTAGCAGCGGGCATGGAGATCCAGGTCGCGATTCACAACCACGATATCCCGAATGAGTGGAGTGACAAGGTTCATCAAGAGATTGGTGAACTAACACCTGAGGTACGCGAAGAGGATAAACTCAACCGTATCGACCTACGTCATCTGCCCTTTGTAACCATTGATGGCGAAGAC
>Ga0209555_10000354_pt1:0-7500 | contig 39122 bp, 33 predicted proteins | sample SaaInl85LU_5_DNA_FD_184643 | JGI IMG/M metagenome (GOLD analysis project Ga0209555, IMG submission 184643) | Marine microbial communities from expanding oxygen minimum zones in the Saanich Inlet - ESP_85LU_5_DNA (SPAdes) (version 2) | ecosystem: Environmental > Aquatic > Marine >...
CAGTCTTCACCGCAATCGGAGTCCGACGCGACGACGGTAAGCGTATGATCCTAGGCGTATCTGCCGCACTTTCTGAAGCCGAGGTGCATTGGCGCACCTTTTTAGTGTCATTGAAAGAACGAGGGATAGGTATTCCCGATTCAATCACTTCAGATGCACACGAAGGCATCAAGGCTGCTCTCAGAGCGGTTTTCAATGCCACGCCATGGCAACGTTGTCAGTTCCATCTTCAGCAAAATGCACAGGCTTATGTGCCAAAAGTCGACATGCGCGAAGCTGTCGGTGCTGACATTCGCACAGTCTTCAATGCCCCCGATCTCGCGCATGCAGAAGAGCAACTTGATTCTATTGTTGAAAAATACAGTAAGAGCGCACCTGAGCTAAGTGCTTGGATGCAAAGGCTATTCCAGAGGGACTTGAGATCTTCAATCTACCGGAGCATAAGAGGAAACGGCTGCGCACCTCAAATGCATGTGAGACTCTCAACACTCAGATCAAACGCCGAACAAAGGTTGCTGGACTTTTTCCAAATACAGACTCGATTCTCAGGCTCGTTACTGCAATACTCATGGAAGTCTCAGAGGAATGGGAGACTGGAAAAACCTATATCAAAAAATAAATAAAGACTAATCTGTAACACGTAAAAACAAACAAGCACTCTCAACCAGCTTGGACTAATTTACAGACGATTTTTTACGCGGCCTTGGAAAAATTGCAGCCTCAGAACCTGATTCATACTTTTATATAATCGCAAAAGGCTCTGGCTTTGATCCCTTGATTGAAAACTTGAAAAGCAAGAAAATTCTAGTGTCTAGGGTTAAATCAATTTCCGAAATACCTTTGGTTAAAATGTCTAATTCAAAGTCGACACCTGAAAAAGAGTTTGCAGTAACGGCAAATCTTGTGGAGCGTGGTGCATCAAAGCCTAGAACTCTTAAAACACTTAGCAGTACCATCAATTTATTGTTTCAGAAGTCCTTACATGCCACACATTTGCTGAGAGCTCTCGTTATGTCTAAACGCTTCATCTTAAAAACACTGATTTCTGGCTTGGCGCTAGCAGCACTAGAATCTCAGGCGGAACCTTTTATTAAGTCGGGCGGCGTGGCGAGCGGATTCAATAGCATTGGGACCTCCGATCCAAAATACGATTCGATACTATTTCGATCTCCTACTTCTGATCCTCTCAATGAGATAATCATCAGATTTGGTGAAGACCTGAGCTTTCTAGATCCGCAATTTAATTATTACTTTTCTGTCTGGGAGAACGTTAAGTTTGAAGGTAGAGAGACAACTATCGGTGCCGGCGATCGCACCGAGGCCAACTTGATAGGATTCGACATCTCCGGGACGAAGGACGTCAGTGGTGGCTTTGTTCGAACTCTAGAGTTGAGTAATTTAACACTTGAAGATACTGACTTAGACACGGGCACTATTCGCTTACGGTTTCTCGGCTCCGACAACAACCTGACATTGAATAACTCATCGATTTTAATTAGCGGTGATAGCCCAGGAATTAGTTCACTCGCACCAATGACGATCAATGCGACTGGCGGGGATAATAAAATTTCTGGTCTCAAAAGCAGCTATACACCCAAGAGCCTTGATATGAACATTTCAAGCGGCGCATCGTTGGAGTTTTTTGACTCAGGTGTGCGTAGTACGTCGGTACCGAGTGAGCGTCTCTACTTTCGATCAGCTGTTACAGGTGATATCAACGGAGGCACTCTGCGCTTTAATCTCTCCAACGTTTACTTCAATACCACTAGTGACTTTAAGTTTCGAAATAACGCAAGCCTTTCGCTACAGGGTGTTGAGACATCAGCAGAGTTCGAACGCCTTGATTTCACAGATTCGCAGATCACTCTAGACCGCAATACGACACTCCAAGTGAATGAAAAGCTCTTGTTGAACAACAGTGATGTAACAATCGACAACGGCGCGAGGCTAGTGGGCAATGGTTTTATTGATACATTTGGAGCTGTAGCTGTGACTGGTGCAGGTCGGGGCGCTCGCATTACCGGCTCATTCCTTCGAGTCGGTGACGCGGTGCAAACGTCGCAACTCACTATTAACAATGTTCCTCGGACCGACATGGAGTTCCTATTCTTTACAGGTGCTGGATCAACACTGGAGCTTTTCAATGTGTTTAATCTGACCGAACAGCTATATGCGAGGGGGAATTCTGATATACAGCTGCGCAGCGGTGCTTTGTTCAACCTTTCGGGTGCAATGAATGCCCAGTCAAGCGAGATCAATATTACCGTTGATAATGGAGCAGCCTTTGCCGTAAAACGAGGTGGAACGTTTACTCACACGGCCAACACAACCATCCTCAACAACGGAGTTTTTGACATAGATGGTGATTACTTCGCAAACCAAGCGGTAATGAGCGGTACCGGTGAGATCAATGTTTTAGACTATGGCCGTCTATTTTTGCCCTCAGCTCAATCGACTTTAACAGTCGACAATCCGCTAACCATGGGCTCGTTTATTAATCCTCTGCCCGGTGGTGAGCTTCATACAGTAATCAATGTTGATAACGGCACACCTGAGAACGGCACGATTTTTTACGGTTCTGGCGACATCGATGTAACACGCGCAAATTCGCTTAATGTTACTCAAGCGGGGACAAACACCGCAAGCGAGATGGACGGTAAAGAGTTCACAGTCATACAAGCACAGAACGCTGGCGTATCAGGTACTCTTACAGGTGCGGCGAGCATGACAGTTGTTGAGGGTGGCAATATTCCGGCTCTTATTGATTTCACTGTTATCGATCTAAATACCAACGGCAAACCCGATTTGACGCTGAGCGCAGCAATGCTCCCTGTAAACAGTCTGGCTGCACACCCAAATCGCGAAACCAAAAATCACCTCTCTTCCTCACAGCTTTTAATCAATGCCGCAAATAGTGGCAATGCCTCAATCATTGCAAGCTTAGATACACTGACTAACGCTCAGCTAGCCCCACATTTTGATTCCATTCATGCCGAGCCCTATTCGTCGTATATGACGGTTTCCCTAGAGCACTCCGACGCAGTCATGAATACAGTGATGAGCCATGCAGCGCCGAACGGTGGTTTTAGCACCGGAGCCACTCAAGAAGTTAAGGAGCAGCAGACAGGTAAGCGCTCCTGGATGGACGTTAGCTATGCCGACGGCAAAGTTGATGGTAGTGACAACCTTGGTGATTTTGACTACACGCTTTCTAGCCTAACCATTGGTCAAGACCTGATGCGTTCAGGTGACCGGGCACTTGGGGCGTATTTCTCCTTTGGCACACAAAAGATGGATGAGCACGACAGTGCTAATCAAGACTTCAGCAGTGATACGTACCACTTAGGTTTATATCTTAATCAAGCCAATGTCGGTGCTTGGGATCTGCGTGGTGTTTTAGGGTATGCGTTTAGTGACCACGAATCAAAACGTCAAGTGAGTCTCTCTAGTTCAAGCACGATTGCCGAGGCAGACTTTAATAGCCACAGCGCCTACGCTGGGGTAAAGGGAACAATAATCGGCTATGAAAACGACTGGGTGACGTTGTCGCCTGAGCTTGGACTAAGCTACATATATTATTCGCAGGAATCTATCAAAGAGGCGGGTGATCCAAACCTGAGCCTAAACATAGATTCTGCTGACACTCACGCTATTGTTGCTTCCGCTGGCCTAAATGCTCGCTTTGTTAGCTTGTCAGATACGATGAGCATTTATCCCTTAGCATTTAGCCGCTACGAGCATGACTTTTACGCGAATGACAACAACGAACACGAGATTGATGCCGCGCTTGTCGCACACCCTGATTTCAAACAGTCTTTTGTTGGTCAGAATCGTGGCGAGCATGCCATCATCTTGGGTATTGGGCTAGGCAGCGATCTCACGAGTGCTTTGCAAATCAATGGTGGTTTTGATTATTCAGTTAGTAACCACGGTAGTGAGTGGGGCGCAGGCTTTAACCTCGAATATTATTTTTAAAAATGAGCCTAACAAGCGCATGTTGTCGGACAGGATTTCCGATGCGCTCCAAACCAGTGACAAATGCGGGCGTTATGTTTAAAAATTGGATTCAACATTGAGGCATAATTGAATGGAACCAACTCTAAAATATATCTTATATGCTATCGCTATAGTCTGATCTGGCCTGAAAAGAGTGGACATAGGATTCCGTTATTTAGCTGTGTTGTAGGTTATGGTTCTGGTTGATGCAAGCCGATAGGCTTGGACTTTTTCCCCTTGCAGTGTTGGGACGGAGATTGGTTAATGGTTCCGTTGGGTGCTGCGCCTCCGCTGCGTGGAGGCCGTCCTCCCGAAGGGAGGTGCCGCGTAGCGGCAAGGCCGGAGCGAAGCTGAGGCGCAGCAGCGGAAGTAGCTTGTTTGATTTTCCCATTTTCATTGTTCCCGGCTTCAGGCAGTTGCAGCGATGACATCGGGGCCCTGTGATAGTGCTTCGAACTCAACGGGGCTTTTGTAGCCCAGTGAGGAGTGTTTCCTGAACCGGTTGTAGAAGGCTTCAATGTATTCAAAAGCCGCGCTTCTGGCATGCCCGATATCGGCAAAAGTAATGTCGCCGACGGAAGCTATTTTAAACCGTCCGAAGAAAGACTCCATTGCCGCGTTATCGTAGCAGTTCCCCTTGGGTAGTGCAAAAAATTGTCTGTAAATTCAGTCGAGCCTAGGCGAGACGCCGGTTCCTTCCCTGCGGGGGATGGAGCGTAGCGGAATCCCCCGCAGGGAAGGAAGCCGTTATGCGACAAAGGGGATTAAAGGCGCCTGACCAAGGCTGGAAGCTGAGGGTGCTAAATCCAAACACAGCACCAACAATGACCAGACACCACAAAGACACTACGCCTACCGAAGACCCTATCAATCTTCTTCTTCAACACGGACTCTCCGACGGGCTGCCTCAGATCGCCGAGATGATTGTCAACGCCGCTATGCTTATCGAGCGTAGCGCCCATCTGAAAGCGGATCTGTATGAACGCAGCGAAGCTCGCAACGGCTACGCCAACGGATTAAAAGACCGCACCTTCCATAGCTCCGTTGGCCCGCTTGCCCTGCGTGTGCCTCAGACCCGAGGCAGCGACAAGCCCTACCAGCCGTCTATGCTTGAGAGCGGATCACGCTCGGATCGGTCGCTCAAAGTCGCCATTGCCGAGATGTATCTGCAAGGCGTCTCGACCAGGCGTGTGGCCAAAGTCATGGAAAAGATGTGCGGCCTCTCGGTCAGTTCGACTCAAGTCTCAAATTTAACAGCCGAATTGGACGAGACCTTCGAGCTCTGGCGCAACCGGGAGCTGCCCGAGATCGCCCACATGATCATCGATGCTACTTACATCAAAGTCCGCATCGCTGGTTGTGTCCGTGATTGCGCGGTGTTCACCGCAATCGGTGTGCGCCGCGAGGACGGCAAACGCATGGTGCTGGGAGTCTCCGCAGCCCTCTCTGAAGCCGAGGTGCATTGGCGGGACTTCTTAGTCTCGCTCAAAGAACGCGGAATCGGCATCCCCGACTCAATTACTTCCGACGCGCACGAGGGCATCCGAGCCGCTCTCAGAGCCGTCTTCAATGCCACGCCTTGGCTATTGTGCTTATATTGGGCTGGTTGCTCTCCAAGTGGGTGTCTCAGCCCATGCGGCGTTTAACCGAATATGCTGCTGCAGTTTCTAAGGGAGAGCGCCCGACGGCACCAGTGATGCCTGGCTATCATTTGCGCATCTTGGGTGAAACGACTGAGTCGATGCGCGAAGCCTTGGAGAATCGTAAGTATGTGGAGTCTTATGTGCAGTCGTTGACCCATGAGATGAAGTCGCCAATTGCTGGTATTCGTGGCGCATCGGAATTGCTGTATGAAGATTTGCCGGAAGAAAAGCGGATTCAATTTCTCGAAAATATTAAGACGGAGTCCTTACGTTTGCAGAACTTGGTGGACCAATTGTTGGCTCTCGCCTCTTTAGAGAATCGTACCGAACTAGGTAAACCTACAGACGTTTCACTGGGGGATTTAGTGCGCCGGGTGGTCAATCATCACCAGTCGAACCTGTTAGAGAAGGGCGTGACCTTTTCTGTGGATACTAGAGCTGAAGTGGTGATCCGTGGTGAGGAGTTTCTTTTAGAGACGGCACTCAATAACATTGTGCAAAACGCAATCGATTTTTCGCCGAGTGCTGGAACGATACAGTTGTCTATCGTGAAATTGGGAAATGCAGTTCAGTTGATTGTGACTGATGAAGGTGCGGGAATTCCCGAGTTTGCATTGGCACGTATTTTTGATCGTTTTTATTCGTTGCCGCGACCCAGTTCGGAACACAAGAGCTCTGGCTTAGGCCTGTGCTTTGCCAAGGAGGCGGTTGAGCTACACCAAGGAAAGCTGACCATCGCGAACCGTGACAGTGAACTAGGTGTGCGTGCGGTGCTTGAATTGCCGCTCAACTAGTTAGCTTGATTGGCTTATTTGAAGCCCAGTTTCTTTAACTTTGGATTTAAGACACCTTGCACGTAGCGATCGGTAGGATTCTTTTTTGCGTAATCCTGGTGGTAGGTTTCTGCTGAATAAAAAATATCGAGCGCCTTGATCTCTGTAGCTATTTTTTTATTCGTTTCGGATTCGTATTTTAGAAGGCTGGCTTGGATAAGTCGTTTCTCTTCGTCGTTTTGGTAGAGTAGTATACTGCGGTATTGAGGGCCGAAGTCAGGATGGACGCCGTCGTTGCGCGTGGCATCGTGCGTCGTCCAAAAAAAGTCGATCAGTTCGGTATAACTTATAATTTTGGGATCATAGATTACTTTTACCACTTCTGCGTGTGACGTTTCGCCATATGCGACTTGTTTGTATGTGGGGTGTGCTTCTGTGCCGCCTGCGTATCCACTGACCGCATCTTGCACGCCATCGAGGTGTTCGTAAAACGATTCTACGCACCAAAAGCATCCAGCTCCGAGCACAGCTGTTTGCATATTTTCAGGAACTTTGACTGTGGCTGGAGCGTGTTTGTCTTCGACCGTTTCTTGCACCGAGCAGGCAGAAAGTAGGGCGGTGAGTGATGCTAGCAGCGAGAGTTTGAAAATGTTTCGATTCATGGAAGTGGGAAAGGTGAATTTGTTATAAATTCCCTACAATGTTCAAATTCTTTTTATCGTAGCGGGCGTGCATGGCTGCGAGTGGAAAATTTTTCCCAGGACAGATCGTTTGCTCACCTTTTAAATCACGATGACCTGCAAATTGTTTTGCTCCGGGGGCGACTTCACCCCTTAGCCAATCCATTAGCTGGATGAAAGCATTGAGTTGACGTTTCGTGGGGTGTGTGACTTGGAAGTTACCCACTAAGCAGATGCCGATAGCAGTCAGATTGATGCCATAATTTTTTACATGGCCGCCAAGTAATTGTTTTTTCCAGCGTGGTCCCACTTCGATTTCGCCGTCGCCAGAGTCGATGCCGTTGCCGATGACAAAATGGTAGGCGAGCCCGTTTTGCATGCCGCGTTTGCGATGTGCTCTATCGTAAA
>Ga0209555_10000354_pt1:25000-39122 | contig 39122 bp, 33 predicted proteins | sample SaaInl85LU_5_DNA_FD_184643 | JGI IMG/M metagenome (GOLD analysis project Ga0209555, IMG submission 184643) | Marine microbial communities from expanding oxygen minimum zones in the Saanich Inlet - ESP_85LU_5_DNA (SPAdes) (version 2) | ecosystem: Environmental > Aquatic > Marine >...
TGCTGTGTTTTGGTCGTGAAGCCGAAGGTGGTCGACACTGAGTCAACTGAAGTTGAAGAGTTTGTGGGCTTTTTACTTGAAGAGCCCGAACACTTTGAATCAGTCCCCTTTCGCGAAGTGGTGAGTGCGGTTTCCGGATGCGAGGTGCTGCCGATCAATTTGGACGATCAGGTCGATGTAGAGGTATTTCGGGCGATTGAGCAGGCCTTAGAACGTGTGTTTCAGCGCCTTTCAGTAGTGGAACATCCAATACATGAAGTTGGACGCGTGAATGAGATTAGTCGTCATATTGAAGATGTATTACTGGCAGAATTAGATGCCTTGGAAGGCTACCAATGCACTGTGCCGATGAATGCTTCTGGAGACTTGCAACGCTCTGGCTATCCAGATTTACGTCTTCTGCAGGAGGCTTCGGGTCGCGTGCTCTATCTCGATCCCAAAGTGTATAAGCAGGGGAGTGAAATGAGTAGCTTTCGCACCTTTTATTTCGAGCCGCAAAGAGAGATCAATAAGATTCTCGACACTGCGAGGCATCTAATTGTCGGCATCGCTCACGGAGGAAAACGTGAGGGGCTATGGCGATTTGAAAGTTGGCGACTGGTCGACCTATACGATTTTAAAGTTCGACTTAAAGCCGAGTTCCAGGCCAGTAACCGAGATTTATATGGGAATCGCGCAGAGCAACAGCAGCCTTGAAGAGCGTGGCTAATCGAGTCTTAGAACGCCAGTGTATTGCGCAGTGTGGTTAGGTAAGGGGATGCCATCGGTTTTTTCCTGTCTTATTCTCCGAACTATCTGACGGCTGCTGGGCTTACTTTTTTAGCAAATCATGGAACAACAGTTGCGCTCAGATCGTTTACCTTTATCACTTTCAGAATATGTCAGATAATGCTCCAGTCGACAGCCCCTTACTTTCAGTTCGTGACTTGAAGGTGCACTTCCCCATCAAGGGAGGTGTGTTACAGCGGACGGTGGATGTAGTGAAGGCAGTGGATGGTGTTTCCTTTGATGTGATGCGGGGACAGACAGTGGGTCTTGTCGGCGAGAGTGGTAGTGGCAAGACCACGACAGGTCGGGCGATTGCTCGATTGGTTCCGATTACAGCGGGAACGATTGCTTATGAGGGGCAGGATCTGGCGAATATGGCGCGTGCTGATTTTTTTGCCTATCGTAAGAAGATACAGGTGATTTTTCAGGATCCCTTTGGTTCGTTGAATCCACGGATGACGATTTATAGTATTATCGCCGAGCCTTTGGACATTCATTTTAAAAGTTGGTCGCGCGCTCAAAAAGAGGCACGTGTTGCGGACTTGCTGGAGAAGGTTGGCCTGAGCGCTGACTTTATGCAGCGCTACCCGCACCAGTTTAGCGGCGGGCAACGGCAGCGGATTGGTATCGCTCGTGCCTTGGCTGTGGAGCCAGACTTTATTATATGCGATGAGCCTGTGAGTGCGCTGGATGTGTCGGTGCAGGCGCAAATCGTGAATTTGCTACAAGATTTACAGGCTGAGCTCGGGCTTACGTATTTATTTATTGCACACGACCTTGCTGTTGTTGAGCACATCAGTGATCAGGTCTTGGTCATGACTGAAGGGAAAATTGTCGAACAAGCTTCTGCGGATGAAATCTATGCAAACCCGCAGCACCCCTATACGATTAAATTGTTGGAAGCGGTCCCCAAGTTGTGAACGTGAGCCCTGTGTGGTGAAACCGAGTGGCTTCTAAATGTTGCTGAGCGAGATAAGCTTTCACTTGATTCCTTAGTCTGAAGAGTTAATTTCTTAGATATGAATAAGACATTACACACATTCCTCGCTGCCACATTACTCGTTTTCGCTTTGGTATTTTCTGGCTGTAATACGATGAAAGGGCTCGGCGAAGACGTCGAAAATCTCGGCGAGAAGATGCAAAATGCGGGAAGTTAAAACCTGTTGGATCGTGCCGCCTTTGGCTTCGCGCTCAGGTGCTTACTTGCTGTAGCAGCCACTCAGCGTAGAGCAAGTCTTGCGGAGTGGTGATTTTAAGGTTGGGCTGATTGTTTGGCACGAGTGTGGTGCCGATACCAATACTCGCAGCAGCTGCGGTGTCGTCTGTGATGTGAAGCTGTTTGGTTTTTACATTTTGGTAAGCCGCTAGAATGTCTGCGTAGTTAAACGCTTGAGGTGTCTCCATGGCCCATAAGCGATTGCGATCTAAATCCTCTAGCATAACTGCCTCGAGCGCGCCTACTGTGGGCACCCGTTTGATTGTGTCGATGACTGGGCGGGCAAGCACGACGGCTGTATGCTTTTCAAGTGCAGTCTGTAGTGCGCGAATCGCAGTGGCTGAGATCAGTGGGCGTGCGCAATCGTGTATGAAGACGTATTGGCAAGCGCTTGCCTGTTGCGCGAGTGCGTTGAAGACCGAGTCTTGTCGTTCTTTGCCGCCGATGGCCCAAGTGACTTGTATTTTGCCAAGGTCCACGTTTTTCAGTGCGTCTGCGAGTGCAGCGCGCTGTGCGTCATCTCGATAAACAATGGTGAATTGATCGGCGACGTTTGCGTCTATGAATGCTTGTATGCTGTGGATGAATACAGGTTTTTGATTGAGCGGGGCGAGCACCTTGTCATCCACGCAACCTTGCATGCGACTACCGCTGCCTGCAGCGAGAAAGAGTGCGGAGTTGGACATTGGGAAAATTTGAAGGCCTAGGCGAGCTCGGCTTGAATCGCGTGTGCGGCTGCGGCGGGATCGTTTGCTTTGAGGATGGGGCGGCCAACTACAATGTAGCTTGAACCAGCGGCTGCGGCTGCAGCGGGGGTCATGATGCGTTTTTGCTCATCAGCAGCGCTCCCTGCTGGGCGGATGCCAGGTGTGACAATGATCGGCTCGGTGCCGAATCGTGCACGAAGTGGATCGAGCTCCAGAGATGAGCAGACCAAGCCTTGAATGCCTGCTTTAAGTGTGATGTCGGCAAGGTGGATGACTTGTGTTTCAGGTGTGGCCTGCACGTTAAGAGAACGCAGCTGCGCTTCATTCATTGAAGTGAGGACCGTGACGGCGAGTAGATTGAGGTCTGGAGCGTGATCATTCCGAGCTTTGTTAGCCCATTCAAGCATTTCACCACCGCCGCAAGCGTGCAGGGTGAGTAATTGCACGGGCATATTGGAGATACTTTGCACGGCTTTGGCGACGGTGTTCGGAATGTCATGGAGTTTGAGGTCGAGAAACACTTTGTAGCCTTTATCGGCAATTTCACGGACGAAGTCAGGTCCGTAAGCCGTGAAAAGCTGGAGGCCGACTTTCACCCATTCCAGGGAATCGCCTAAGCGGGCAAGCATTGCGAGGGCTTCTTCGCGTGTTTCTAAATCGAGTGCCAAAATGAGAGTGCATTTACTTTGATTAGACATGTGCAATGAATTAACAGTCAAGTTGGCTTCAGGCAAAGTGCAAAAATGTGAATTTGTCTGGCTGTGGCAATTTCACCGCTTAGACTGATCTATATGAGTAGTGTTTCTGATTGCATAGAACTGATTTCGCCTGCGAAGGTGAATTTGATGTTGTCGATTCATGGTCCACGGGTTGATGGCTTTCATGCGCTGACTTCGGTTGTGGTTGCCTTGGATTTTGGAGATCGGCTGATGGTGCGTCTATCTTCGAACGGTGAGGATGAGCTCCGTTGCAGTGATTCATCGGTTCCTACTGGAATCGAGAATTTGGTGTTGCAGGCGGCAGCCTTGTTTCGCGAAGCGGTTGAACAAGATGTGTATTTTGAATTTGATCTCGATAAATTGATTCCGATGGGGGCAGGGCTTGGCGGCGGAAGTAGTAATGCATCGACTGCGCTACTGGCAATGAATTCATTAATGAATGAACAGTTGTCGAAGGAGACACTGCTTAAGCTGGCAGCGCAGTTAGGATCGGATTGCCCTTTTTTTATCGACCCTCGACCTTCGTTGGTGCGCGGGCGTGGCGAGATTGTTGAGCCTTTGGAATCTGCTTTGATAGAAGTTTTGCGTGGGCAGCCACTCGCACTGTTTCGCCCTGACTTTGCTGTGAATACGGCTTGGGCATACGGACGGCTTCGTGAGCGCGCGCCCCAATCTTATGAGAGTGAAGCCGAGGCATTGGCTCGGTTTTCTGCATTCGAACAAACTCAAGAACTTGGAATGTTATTGTTTAATACTTTCGAGCCGATCGTCGCTGGTAAGTATATTAGCCTAGACTGTGCCTTAACTGAATTTCGCGAAAAAGGAGTGAGGTGCCTTATGAGTGGTAGTGGAAGTTGTTGTTTTGCAATTCTTAAAGAAAGCGCTCTTTCTTCTTCACATATGCATGAAATCTGTCGAAATGCATGGTGTGAGTCAGTCTTTTGGGTTGTCACTACCATTACTTAAATGAAGAGTAGAAGGATAAGCCGTAATGCATTCTCAATTGCGCCAAATAATTAAATACACGTGCCTGAATCTGATAAAAAAGAAGTCATTTTAGAGGGCATTCCCGCTTCTCCGGGAGTGGCTCATGGCACGGCTTTGGTGTATTTGCAGAATCAGCTCGAGATTCCATCGTTTGAGATCGAGGAGGCGCAAATCGACGATGAAATTGAGCGCTTAGATCAAGCGATTCTAGCAACACGTAGTGAGATCACAGTTGTTCGCAATAAGGTTGCTGAAAGTCTTGGAGAGGGAGAGGCCGCTATTTTTGATGCACATTTGATGGTGCTTGAAGACAGTGCGCTTATCTCAGAGGTCACTACAGAAGTGCGGAAGTCGAAGAAGAACGTGGAGCAGTGCTACAATGATGTGGCTCAGCGCTATATATCGTTTTTCAGTTCGATGGAAGATGAGTATCTCAAAGAGCGTGTGTCGGACATACGCGATGTGACGCGACGTCTTTTGCATAATTTAATCGGTTCTCAAAAGGTGGACCTAGGTGATATTCAGAGTGATACCATTGTGATTTCTGAGGATATCACTCCTTCGGATACAGCGGATATGGACCGCACGAAGTTATTAGGTTTTGCGACGGATATGGGTGGTAAGACGAGCCATTCCGTTATTATGGCGCGTTCCTTACAGATCCCGGCAGTTGTGGGGATGCACGATGCGACTAAGCGGATAAAGAGCGGGGACCAGATTTTACTCGATGGTCACGATGGCATCATTGTGATCAATCCGACTGAGGATCGACTTTTCAAGTATGGTAAGCTCGCGACTGAGCGTCGCAAATTGGATAAGATCTACCATACGGCGATTGCGGAACCCAGTGAAACGAAAGATGGTTCACCAATTGCGTTGATGGCGAATATTGAAGGCGCGCAAGATATGGAGGGTGCCCTTGAGATGAATGCGGATGGCGTCGGGCTCTTTAGGACAGAAGGCATTTTCCTGCGTCACCATGGCTACTCCTCTGAAGAGGTGCAGTATGAGGAATATGCTGCAGTTGCAAAAGCTGCGGGCGAGCACCCCGTGATCATTCGCACTTTAGATGTCGGCGGTGACAAGACGATCGGCGATGAAAACTTTAAAGAAGATAACTCTTTCATGGGCTTCCGTGCGATTCGCTTTTGCTTAGAGAATTTAGGTGTTTTTAAGTCGCAGTTACGCGCGATCTTGCGTGCCAGTGCCTTTGGCAATGTGAAGATTATGTATCCAATGATTAGCGGCCTCTCCGAACTTCGTCGTGCGAATGAAGTGTTGGAATCGGTTAAGCAAGAGCTGCGCGAAGCGGGGATTGCCTTTGATGGCGACATTGATGTCGGAACAATGGTTGAAGTGCCGAGTGCGGCGGTGATTATCGACCTACTTGCCGCTGAAGCGGACTTTCTCAGTATTGGCACGAACGATTTGATTCAGTATTTAATGGCCGTGGACCGTCTCAATGATCGAGTGGCTCATCTATATGATCCTTCGCATCCGGCGGTGCTACGCACTTTAAAAAGTATCATAGATGGTGGGATTCGAGCGAACACACCTGTCAGCATCTGTGGAGAGCTTGCGGGCGATCCTATGTTTGCCGCATTGTTACTCGGTATGGGCGCGAGCTCTCTGAGCCTTACTTCGAGTTCATTGCCAGAGGTGAAATATTTAATTCGTCAAATTGAGATGAAAGAGGCTCAAGCTTTAGTCAATGATGTGCTGCAGTCGAATTCATCTGAAAAGTCGATGGAGCTACTCGAATCGTTTCGTAAGCGTGCGATTGGTGAATTACTTGTTTAAGTTATTGCGTTTGCGAACTATAAAGTTGCTTAAGGGTAAACCTTAAATATCTCTGCTGGTTTTAAAGCAATTCGTGAAAATACTAATCATAACCAGCCGTTACCCGCCACTCGGAGCCAGTGGCCATGATGTGCGTTGTCAGCAGGTCGCTGAAGCCTTGTCCGTCTGTGGGCACCGATTGCAAGTGCTGACTTCTAATTATCGAGTGCCGCCAGGTGGGGTGTCTACAGATAAAGGTGTGTATCGAGAGTTTGTGTTGTCTGCGGATTTGACTGATGAGCAATTGAGTCAGTTAAGCTATCAAGATGTATATGCGATTGATTTTGAAAATACGGGGGCTTTGGATGATCGTCTTTCTCGGTTTAGCCCCGATTTAGTCATGGTGTGGGGGTGTGACCTCTTGTCGAAGTCGCTACTGATGCGTTTGCAGCAAAGCGGCGTTCCAGTTGCATTTGATTTGCATGGTAATTGGTTGCAGTCAGAGGCTTTCGATCGCGATCCTTGGCAATGGTGGTGGAAGCATCAGCATTCTTTTTCTGCCCGTATGCGTAAATCTATGATGACGCTTACTGGGGCGCGACGTCGTGCGTGGGCTAAATTACCAGTTTATGATCGTTCGGAATTAGATTTTTCACTGAGCTGGCTTGCCAGTGAAAGCCTTCGCGAGACCCTTGTGAAGGACGGCCTACAGGAGATATCTCCAGTTCCATTTGTTTATTCCGCCCTCAAACCAAATATCACAGAACCTAAGCGACACTACACGCATACTGGACGTTTGATGTGGGCTGGGCGATTAACTGAGGGCAAAGCGCCTGGACTCGCGCTCGAGGCAATTTCAGAACTGAATAAAATAGGCGAGGAAGTCAGCTTGGATATTTATGGGATGGGAGAGTCCTATGAGCGTAAGGCGATACGTGAGCGCATTAATGAGATGGGGCTACAGGATTCTGTCGAAATGGTTGCGATTCGCTCTGGGGAGATAATGAAGCATTATGCGAATTACGATGCACTGCTTGTCACGAGTCAGTGCGATGATCCTTTTCCTATGACACCCGTTGAGGCAATGATGGTTGGGCTACCATGTATTGTATCTATCGACGGAGGGCTTCCTGAGATTGTTGACGACGGACAGACCGCCTTGTTGTATGAGCGGGGGAATTCGCAGGCTTTAGTCGCAGCAATTCAACGTTTTCTCGGGTTGTCTGATGCAGGTGCCGGACTTGCTGTCGAGTGCCGACGAAATCTACAGCAGAAGTATTCCATGCAGGCCTATATTGATAAGCTACAGGATGTTGTGTTTTCGAAACTACCACTTTAGCCTACCTTTATATGACAAAACAAAACACGATAGCATCGGTTGTTTTCGACCGCCAGACGCCGGTGATGGATCGAGAGCAGATTGACATGCTCTTGATGGTGGATGAGGACGGAGACGATCCCACAGATCTGATTCGCGAGCTCATTTACTTGTTCGAGACTGAAAGCCGCGCAAAGTTCGCCGAATTAGATAGAATCTGTATGGTGGATGCCGTCGTTGATTTACGTAAGGTCGTCCACTTTGTTGCCGGTAGTGCTGGTAACCTAGGCTTGGTAAGGTTGGCTGCGTTTTATAGAGCGATTGAGCAGACGATTGATTCTGGACAGCTGACTGATTTGAGCAATGCGGCACAACCCATACGTGACGAATTCGAATCAGCAATTGCGACTTTTAAGGCTGAATTTGATTTATAGGCCTACGTATCGAGCAGACCTACGTCGGTTAGCTGATATTACAAGATAAGGCTAATTCGTAAAAAAAATACTCAAACTGAGTGACTTTCCCCATGTCCGTGTCTTAGAACAAGGTATGTCAATTATTGATCGGTATGTTTTGAAAGAATGGGCGGTGGGCTTTGCGCTGACGCTTGGAGTGATCGTTGGCATTCTCATTCTACAAAACATGTATGATTCGTTGCCCGATCTGCTCGATTACGATGCGAGTGTTGGGCAGATTTGCTTTTTCTATGTATTAGCTTTGCCGACGTATCTGCCGGCTATTTTACCAATCGCTTTCTTGGTGTCCTTACTGTTCTCGCTCGGTAGTTTGCATCGCAATAATGAGATAATTGCGATGCGAGCGGCCGGCGCCAGCCTCTTCAGAATCAGCCGTTCGCTCTGGGGTGCAGGCCTGGCACTCTCATTTGTTCTGCTGTATCTAACCGCTTCGGTTGTGCCAAAGTCTGTTGAGCAGGCGCGAACTTTTATTGAGAATTTGGAATTCTCTGCTGCGGAACAAGAACAGGATATTCACGATGTCGGTCTTATATATAACCTTGGTTTTGATAACCGCAAAGACGGACGCCTTTGGTTTATGAATCGCTTTAGTGAACGCACATGGCTGGGCTCTGGTGTGAATGTGCATATGCGTGAGGGGGGTGGTTCGGAGGTTTCCCGTATCTCCGCGCGTGAAGCTTACTTTGATAATACTCATGGGCATTGGGTCTTTTTAGATGGGCGCGAGCTCATGTTTGATCAAGACAGTGGCGATGTGTTGAGAGCGCTTCCTTTTGAGAAGAAGACTTTCGAGAGCTTTCACGAAGATCCTGATTTGATGTTGGCGCTGCATAAAGATCCCGACGAGCTGTCACTTTTTGAGCTTCGCCGTATTATCGAAACGGTGCCTCCCGAGGAAAACCCAAAGGTGCACGCTTACTTAGTTCGCTACTTCTCATTACTAGCGGTGCCGTTTAGTTGCTTGGTCGTTGTTGGCATTGCAGTGCCATTTGCGGTTGCGGGGGTGCGCACCAATCCTATGATTGGCGTATCGAGGTGTATGGGGTTCTTCGCATTTTTCTACGTCTTGATTAGCGTCGCCTCGATTCTCGGTGAGCGACAAATTATCTCAGCACTACTTGCTGCATGGCTGCCGAATATCATCATGTTGTTAATGTCGGTTCAGCTGTTCCGTAAGGCACGCTAGCGATTTATTGTTATGGGTTTACAAATCAATAAACCATTGGGTGGGCATCCGTGGGTGCAATTACATGACCTGGAATTCAATGGGCATGACTTGAAAAATGGAACAGCAATCACACTGTATGACCAAGCGGGACATTCACTTGGCAGCGGTATCTTTGATGCGCGGGATCCACTTGCCGCTTGGCGCCGATTCACCTGGGCCGAGGATGTCGCCTTTGATATCGATTACATTGTCGATGCCATGGAGGAGTCCGTGGGGCGTCGGGCTGAAGAAGGCTGCCAACGCCTCGTGAGTTCAGATGCCGACTACTTACCAGGTTTGATTGTGGAGCTTTATGGCGATGTGCTCCTGGTCTCAGTTGAAAATGCTGCAGTGGAAGCGCAGCTCGACGCTATTTTGGAAGTGCTTAAGGAAGGGTATAGTCCGCGTGAGATTGTTGTGCGAAATAACAGCCCTTTACGTGCGGCTTTTGACCTCGAATCTTCAGTGCGCACAGTCAGTGGAAACAATTTAAAGGGCTACTGGATTGAAATAGACGATTTGTCGTATCGTATCGACTTACTTAATACAGAGAAGCCATGCTTCTATTTAGACCAACGCGAACAGCATGCACTTGTTGGTAGCCTTTGTATTGGGCGCAAGGTATTGGATGGGTTTTCGAATGTGGGCGCCTTCGCATTGCAAGCGATGCGTAATGAAGCAGAATCGGTGGTCGCGATTGATACAAACGAGATGGCTGTGAAAGTGATCGGTGCGATCGCTCAGAAAAATGAGTTGCTAATAGAGGCGGTTCAAGCAGATGTTGGTAACTATCTAAGCACCTGCGAGCCTGGTGCTTTTGGCGTGATCATTCTTGATCCACCTGCGGAGTATTCTAGTGATTTTGAGGTCTTATCTGCGCTCATTCGCCAGGCGTTCTCCATTCTACCTTCGGGCGGAGTGATTGCTACATATTGCCGTAGCCCTCATGTCACTGCGCAGGACTTTGATCATGTAGTGGCGGAAGCAGCTGCATCGGTTGGCAGAGAAGGGCGTATCTTTGCCCGGATCGGCCAGCCATTTGATTTTCCAGTATTACTCAACCTTCCGGAGAGTCGCTATCTGAAGGGGCTTATTCTGCAGGTGGAGTAGTGCCGTCGATCTCTGCTACGTGTTCTCTGAAGGATTGGAGTTCCTCCTTCACGATAGGCAGGAGGAAATACAGCCCGAGTAGATTGGGGAAACACATGGCTAGCAGCATGCCGTCGGAGAAATCGACCACACTTCCGAGTGACATCGATGCGCCGACAACGATGCAGGAGCAGAAGATCAGTTTGTAAGTAAGGTCGGCAGCTTTACTGGTTCCAAATAGGCTGGCCCATGCTTGCTGTCCGTAGTAAGACCAAGAAATTAGCGTTGAGAAGGCAAATAGGGTGACTGCAACGAAAAGCACAAATGGGAACCAAGAAATGACAGAGCCGAATGCCTCCGACGTAATGGCAATGCCTTCGCTTGTTCCAGCAGAGCTTAATTCCGAACCGTAGTTACCTGTTACAACAATAACTAGCGCCGTCATCGAGCAAACCAGAACGGTATCGATAAAAGGTTCTAGCAACGCGACGATACCTTCACTTGCCGGCTTTTTTGTTTTTACTGCAGAGTGGGCAATTGCAGCAGAGCCAATACCTGCTTCATTAGAGAACGTGCCGCGTTGAATGCCCACCAAGAGTGCGCCGATTAAACCGCCGACATAGGCGTCAGGTGAAAAGGCCTTATTGACGATCAATCCGATCGCATTCGGGATTTCTAATAAATTAACGCCTAGCACCGCAAGTGCACCGAGCACGTATGTGATACACATCAATGGCACTAAACGAGCAGTGACGTGGGCGATACGAGTGATGCCACCAATGATGACAAAGCCGACAAGCACCGCGGCTACGGTTCCGAAGACCCAGCGGTAATCCGCTAGAATGCTTTCACTGCCACCACTAATTTCGATAAACTGAGAGCAAGCTTGATTGATTTGAAACATGTTGCCGCCGCCGAGAGAGGCGCCTACGCACAGACAGGCGAATAGAGTCGCCAAGCCAGCTCCCAATTTTGGAAGCCCGCGATCCGCGAGGCCTTTTTTTAAGTATTTCATGGGGCCACCGTGAACTTTCCCATTCTCATCGATTTCACGGTAGCGCACTCCTAGCGTGCATTCTGCAAATTTGGTGGTCATTCCCAGAAGTCCCATGGCAATCATCCAAAATGCTGCACCAGGGCCACCTACAGAAATTGCGATCGCAACACCAGCAATATTGCCGAGACCGACTGTGCCTGATAATGCCGCGCTCAATGCCTGAAAATGAGTGATTTCACCAGGATCGTCGTCCTTTGAGTAGCGCCCTTTGATCGTGCGTATAGCCAGTGCTAAAGAGCGAAAGTTTATAAACTTGAAATAGATCGTCAGAAATACGCCCGCAGCCACAAGCCAGACTAGAATAAAGGGCACTTCTTTGCCAGCGATGCTGAAGGGTTTCCAGAAGACGACTTTGAAAATTGCAGAGACCGCTGGGGCCATTGCATCGTTAATCTGCGCATCTAAAGTCTTTGGTTTGCTAGCTTTGTCAGACTGGATGACGTCGACTTCGCTGGGTGTTGGAGCGTCACTAGAGGGCTTTTCGACGTGTTCGACGACAGCTTCCGCCTGTAGTTCAGCGGGCTCCGTTTGTTGTGCCCATATTGGTGCGAGCAAGAGGGGGAAGAGAATCAAAAACGAGAGCCGTGCGCGTAGTAACTTCATATATGGTAGATGTTTAATGTTGCCGATTGTTTGGCCTGCTCGACCTTTCTCAAGTATAATAATGCCTAGTCAAGCACGGTGCGCTGGATGTGTTTGTGCGGCTAATCGCAGAAATTACATATTTCTGGCCTTCGCGTTGGATTGGGTCGTGTTTATATTGATCTTCTATCTGGTTCTTGTTTTTTATGGGTACAGCTTATGGGCTTATTTGCAAAAAAAGAAACGAGACGCAGCCGCAATACGTGCAGAGATACTCTCTCTGTAAGAGGAGTTGGGGCAGGTCGAGAAAGCCCAAGGTGGTTCAAATGGCCCGAGGCATGTGAATGCTCAAGTGGCTCCTTTGATGAATATTGAGGGGCAGGGGCTACAAGAGGTGAAGCCTTCGTCGTCGAATGCTTTGTTCACGACTTTATCTCATGAGCTAAGGACGCCCTTGAATGGTGTTCTCGGTATGGCGCATTTGTTACGAGAAGAGCTGGATAGTCCAAAAATAGACACGCTCGAGAGTTGTGCACAGCATATGCAGTCGGTTCTGCATACCTTGGTGAATTTATCCAAAATTCAACAGCAATGGGGGCATTTACCTGAACATCGCGAATGGATCAACCTACGTGATTTGATGGAGCAAATTAAGAAAAACATCGCACGACGTGCACTCAGTCGCCGATTGCGGATTAAGCTCAATCACCAGAATGATCGCATACGCTGACGTGGTGACTATGGTCACCTAATCCATATTATTGAGACGGCAATCTTGGGCTCACTCGAATGCAAAGATCCGAATGCAGATGTAGAGTCTGAAGAGCTGTTGATTACATGGAAAGTGTTTGATGATAATGTTGAAATCTTGATTGAGAACCCGCTTGAAGTGATGCCTGAGAATCGTGGTTTGCGCATTTTTGAGGTAACAGAGTTAACTACAGGGGATGTGCCTCAGCGCATACGCATGGAGTATCTTTATTGGTCGATCTCGATATCGATGCTAGAGCATTATGACGGTGCAATGATGGCATTGAAAATGAATGGCACGATCGGCGTGAAAACCACCCTTGGCTTCAAGATGGAGAATATGGAAGCTTCAGCGAGTCAGCAAAAGCCGATCGGTGGTTTGAGTATCGAGGCCAAGCATCCTAGCAAGTCTGCGATGCCTGTGTTACCGTTTTGCTTGAGTATTTTAATTGTTGAAGATGACCCGATTAGCCGGGAATTGATGTCGCTACTATTGGAGAGAGCCGGTCAAAATACTAGCAACGCTGCAAATGGGCAGGACGCGCTCGATCTATTGGAGTCGGGTCAGACCTTTGATTTGATTTTGATGGATATTGATATGCCTGTTCTAGATGGCATTATGACCACCCGTGAGATTCGCCTAAAGGAGCAAAGCGAGGGCGTGCCTCAAACTCCAATTGTGGCTGTCACCGCCTTTAATACGCTGTCAGATCAAAGTAAATTTAAGAAGGCAGGTATGGATTATTTTCTTAGTAAGCCTGTTTCCTTTCAGGATTTACGCTCGATTTTAATCGAAGTGACACGATCAGCCAAGTAGGGTGTTTCACGTATAGTGAACAATTTGTAAGGGCATTGTTAAAGCGGTCTGTCCGCATTGAAAGCACTTGCTTCGGGAGGAAATTCACGGACTTTCATCCCCCCCATTTCTTTCAAATGTTCACTCCTCAACTAATGCTTACTCGTTTCATGGACCGGCGTGTCGCGGTAGTGCTGTGTCTATTTGGAGGCACCTTGGTGCAGGCAGAGGTTCGCCCTTATGAGCGGCAGATCATTGCATCAGTGCTCGTCTGAGAGGCAGCTTGCCAGGGAGAAGAGGGCATGCTAGCGGTGCTCCATGTGTAAAAAAACCGAGCTAAAGGAAACCCCAGTCGTGCGGCCGCAGTTGTGGCACGTCGCAAAGCTTTTTCATGTCTCAATGAGATTACTTCGCAAGCTCAGCCTGATTATGGCCCCGCGATTGCTAGAGCCATGAATGATCGCACATGGGACGATGCCTTACAAATGGTCGACGCATATTGCGCAGGGGAACTGGGCTCAGATATTACAGATGGGGCGACTCATTATTGCATTCACCCGCCAAAGAGTTGGCGTGAACAGATGGCATTCACCAAGCGGATTGGCGCGCATGTCTTTTTCCGTGAAGGCTGAGCCCTTGCTAAGAGCTTAGCTGCATACGGTCACCTGCAC
>Ga0209555_10000356_pt1 | contig 39111 bp, 13 predicted proteins | sample SaaInl85LU_5_DNA_FD_184643 | JGI IMG/M metagenome (GOLD analysis project Ga0209555, IMG submission 184643) | Marine microbial communities from expanding oxygen minimum zones in the Saanich Inlet - ESP_85LU_5_DNA (SPAdes) (version 2) | ecosystem: Environmental > Aquatic > Marine > Intertidal...
TAATTGTAATATCACTGATAAAAATATAAATAATATTAAATTATACAAATATTCTGATATTCCTACTGTTAACAATCAATTTCAAAATACATTGATCACAAAAGCATATTTTAAAAAAATATTTGAACAAATATTTATAAATAAAAAATAGAAATAACAGATATTAATTTATTTTTACATTTTTTAAACAAAAATTTAATTTTTTAAATATTTTTAAAAAGAAATGTTGAAATATGAAAAAAGGCCATTTTTTTACTAATTTCACGATAAAATGCATAGTAGTCGTATTATTGAAAATGGTGTAATTTTATTAAGAAAAAAAAAGACAAAAAAAAATCGTTTTTTTTAAAAAAAAATTTACGTAAAAAATTAGGTTACGCAATTTTGCGTAATTGCGTTTTTTTCTCATAAGATTTTTAATATTTAAAGAATAAAAAATAGACTATATATAGTAATGACGCAAAATATGGCATCAAAAAGGTTCAAATGTGAGCAATGTTTTTACCAAACAAATAGAAAATTTGATTTAAAAAGACATTGTTTGAGTAAGCATCCTATTGAATTTATGTATAATTATGAAAATATTGAAGGAGTAAAAAATGTACATCCAAATGAAAAAAATGTACCCCCAAATGAAAAAAATGTACCCCCAAATGAAAAAAATGTACCCCCGAATGAAAAAAATGTACCCTTAAACCAAAAAAATGAAAATAGTTCCAATAAAAATATAATTAATAATTTTATTTGTAATAAATGTGACAAAAATTACAAAAATTATAAAAGTTATTTATTGCATGAAAAAAATTGTAAAGGTATTGACGAATTAACTTGTCCAAAATGTATGATGAGTTTTAGTTCAAGACAGCATAAGTCAAGACATGTTTTAAAAAATACATGTAAATCAAGAAGCATTATATATTCAAGAACATATAGAAACAAGCATAATTTAGATGATATTAATAATTCTGAAAATTTAAATACAAATAATATTACTACAAATGGAAATATACAAAATCAATACAATTGTAGAGATGTAAATTCGCATAATATTAATAATTTTTATATTAATAATTATAAAAATGAAAGATTAGATTATGTTGATTACGAAAAATTATTAGATATATTTACAAAAACATATGATATACCAAGATTATTAACTAAAGAAATACATTTTAATAAAGAATTTCCAGAAAACAATAATATTACTTATGAAAGTCAAGAAAATGCTTTAATTAAAATAAATAATGAATACATATTAAAAGATTTAAATTTACTAGCAGAAGAACTAGTTAATGAAAAAACTACACAAATGCAAAAATTTGCAGAAGAAAATAAAGAAGATATATGTCTAAAAATTGAACATAAAAAATACTATGAAATGATTGAATTATTACTTAATTTTATATTATTAAAAGAACCTGAACAACATTATAAAATACAAATAAAAAATATAAAAGACTTAATTAAAAATAATAAAGAAATTTAATTTATTCATCAATAATAATTTCAGGATATTTATAATAATCTACAACACTTGTCATTGGATAATCTTCTATTTTTTTTTCTTGAATAACTTTAATCATTATAAGTTATTATATATATAAATATATATATATCAATTTTTTATTTATTATGATTAAAAATAATAATTAAAATCCCAATTAAGGAAATTATTATTCCAAGTAAACAGTAAAAATTTATATTTTGTTTAAATAATATATAACTCGCAATTATTGTGAATATAATATTTAAATTTATAATTAAATGTGTGTAACTTATATTTGGAGATATTGAAAATGCATATTGTATTATTATATTACCAATAATAATAATACATGCAAATATAAATGAATATAAAATTAATTTATAATCACAATTTTTAAGAACTTCTTTTTTATTTTTTAAATCATATATTAAATAAAGTATACCAAATATTCCAACAACAATATAACTAATTATCATAAAAATTATATTATTATATTTACTATTATCAATATGTTTCATTAGTATTACACCAGTGGATGAAAATAATGTACATATTAGTGCAATTGAAACCCAATTATTGATCATTTATACTATTATATTATATTATTATTTTATAGAATTATGAAAAAAATAATTATATTAGGTTTTATTATTATAATAATTATAACTATATTTTTGATAAAAAGAAATATATGTGAAAATTTTAATTACAAAAAATTTATATATTTTATAAGAACAAATATTCACGAAAATTTTAATTACAAAAAAATTATTTTAAATAAAATAGAAAAAGAAAATAATGATAAAAATTTAATAAGAATATTAAATACTATAAAAAAAAATTTAGATTATCATAATGATAAATTAAATAAAATAGAATTAAGACTCAATCAAATTTATTGATGATGCATAATTACATAATTTTTTTTCTATTTTATGTGCATCTTTTTCAAGTAATCTATAATCATTATTTTTCCATAATTCATAATATCTATTATAACAGTTTCTACATATTCTTAAATTTTCTAATCTTAAATAAATATCATCTTCGTAATTTATTGGATATTCAAAATAATTATATCTACCACCATAATTTGGTTTGAAATCATAAATTAATCTATGTTTTAATTTTACAATATTGTCTTTGTATTTATTATATTTGCATGGACCTGGGCAAAAAGTAAAAGTACTTGCATCAACAATAATGTCTGTAAAATATTCCATTTATATTTTATATTGATATAATTTAAAATCATTTTTTAATATACATGTTTTTCTTAAGAGAATATTTGTTTTTTAAATAAAACATAAATAAATCTTCTAATTTTTTAACATTTTTACCCATTTTATATTTATTTAATGATATATTTTTTTCAGTTAAAAAATCTTCATCAATTATTACTTTTGAATTATATTGATATGGATTTGTTGTATTGAAAATTAATTCTTCAATTGTATCTGATAATATACTAGGATGCATACAGTTATCTAAAGTTCCAATATTTCTATTTATAATTGCATCTGTACTTAATGGATAATTTGTCCAAAATCCACAAATTAATGCATTATTATTTAAATTAGAATTTGCTAATGATTTCATTAATGTTGTTTGGGCTAGTTTTGTTTGCATATAGGGTAAAAGATATGTTGTTTTATCATCAATATTATAAGGTGGTGTATTAAATAAAATACCACCATGTTGATTATTATTTTTAATTATATTAATACAATATTTTGACATAATTAATGGACCAAGCATATTAGCATGTGTCATTATATCCAATGTTTTTAATGAAATATCATTTAAATTTTTAGTATTTAAAGCACCCGCATTATTAATAAGAAAATTTGGAACAATTTCTTTATTTTCAAGATCATTTAATAATTTTGAACTTTTATGAATATTATTATAGTTTAAATAATATCCGCGAGCATAAGCAACAGTATATTTATTGCTATTTAACTCATCTGCTACTTTTATAGCGTCATTGATATTTCTTCCTGTAACAACAACATTATAATCATTTCTTAGAAACATTTTTGCAAGTTCTTTGCCAACCCCTCTAGTTGAACCTGTGATAATTGCTGTTTTTAGTTTATTTTTAAATATCATTATGATTATTATAATATTAATATTTCTTAAATCAATTATATTTTTGGAAATCTCCCAAAAACATCAAAAAAACCTTGTTTTTTAGGTGTTTTAGGTGTTTTAGGTGTTTTTGGTTTTACTTGATCATTAATTTTTTGAATTTCACGAGGTGGTTTTGCTTGGCTATTTCTTTCATTTTCATCTACCCATTTTTCATATTTTTGAAATATATTATCATACATTTGTATTAATGCCCATATAGCTGAAATTATAATACCTGTTATCATAATTGATTCTGCAACCCCACCTTTTTTTTTCTTTTTTTTTATTTTTTTTCCTCCCATTACATAAAACTTTTGCGGATATTTATGATTATTGTATCTATTTAATAAATCTTTCAATAATATAATAATTATATTTTCAATATCTTTAAAATGTTTTGGATTTTTTAATGTGTAATTATCTATTTTTTGAAATATTATATTTTGATATATAGACATAATTAAAAGTCCAGTACCATTTGTTATTTTATCTAGTTCATTCTTAAAACCATGTGCAAAATCAGTAATTCCTTTCTGAATATTTCTATTAATATTATTAAATGGAGTAATAATACCACCCCCTCGTTTAAATCCTTTATGAAAAAAATTTGAAATAATAAGTGAAATTTCATAAAATAATTTTTGTGTTTGTAATGCTTGATCTTTATGTAGTATCATATTAGTATCATTAAATCTATTAATTATTAAATTTTTAACAATTTCTAACATATCTCTTTCAGACATACTATTCATTTTATATCAAATCTATATAAATTGTTGAAATTTTTTTGCAATTCTATTGGAATATATTCAAAAGAAATTAATTTTAAATTGAATTCAAATTTTTCATTTAAGTTATGTTTATCTAACCAATTTTTTAACATTAGTTTATCATTTGCCATTTTAATAGCAGTTTCTTTATTAATTCCACTACCAACTTTAGGAATATTGTCACTTTTATCACCTAATAATGCTTTAAAAATTAATATACTATCCGAAGTAGTAAGTTTAGTTCTTGATAAAATATTTTTAAATTGCATATTAACAATTTCAGTATTTTCTGAAATTAATTGTAGATAATCATTGTCATTTGTAATTATAGTTATTTTATTAATTTCATTTTTAACAGATAGATGTGTTAAATAAACTATGTCATCGGCTTCAAGTTTTTCACAATTTATTGTATTAATTTTTTTTTCATTTAGATAATTATAAAATACACCAAATATATTTTGATTAAAGTTATTATTTAATACTCTTGTACTTTTATACTCGCTAAAATAATCATTTCTCCAAATTTTTGTTCTAGCACAATCAAGACAAAATATAACATTATTGATATCTGTTTTCCATTTTTTTGTAATTTTTTTTATATCTGATTGTAAATGTTTGATAAATGATATATTAAACTCTTCTTCGGTGTAGTCTTTTTTTTGAATATTGTACCATTTTGATGTTGCAAAATATCTATAAAATACATAGTAACTAGCATCAATAAGAATTAGAGTTTTATTTTTTGATAATGTTATATCAAACATTTAACAATATATATTTAAATAATTAATCATTTTTTTTATATAAATACAAAAAATTATTTAGTTCTTCTTTATTTGTCTTAATATTATGCCATTCTTTAACTGCTAATGAAAATAATTCTTTAGGTGATAAATTTAAATTAGTATCTTTTAATTGTTTCATTTTAATATCCAAAAATTCATTATATATAGTATGTTTTTTTTTCTTTTGATTATTATTATCAGAATATGTTATTTTTTTTGTAATTTCATTATTAATTAAATTATAATCTTCTGTTTTTCTAACCCAAACATATCTGTTATTTTTAATTGTTACACACCATATTTCGTTATCATATCCTATATCCGAATAACCAATTTTATAATCACATGCTTTTTTTCCAAAATAAGCAGGTGATTTTTTTATAAAACTATTTTCAGTCATATAATATAAACTTATGTTTTTTTTATATCATAAAATAAAAAAAAATGAATTAATGTTTATAATTATTATTATAAAATGATTAATAATAATAATTTTTACAAAGATTTTGATAAGATTTTTTCAAAATTAAACTTAGAGAATAATGATATAAATAATAAATTATACAATGAATTCATTAATTTATATGACGAATATATTAATAATATTGAAAATGAAAATATCAATAATGATTTATTAATTAAAACATTTAAAATCAACGAAGATGGCATTATTTTATAATAATTTTATATAGATTATATTTAGAGTATTATGATAAAAGAAAATTTTATCAACTTTAGTTTTGAACCAAGTTATATAGATCATGACGATACTTATCCACATGATCATCATCATACACCCGCAAAATTAGCAAGTCATGAATATCAAGAATGTATGCATAAAAAAAAAAATGAAAAAGAATGTAAAGAACAAAGTATAAAGGTATATGAAGATAATATATCTGCTGAACAAAAATACAATGATTGTAGAAGTAAAGCAAAATCGGGATTAGATAAAAGATTATGCGAAAGAACATTTAATAAAGATAACAAATATAGTTATACAAGTGCATACAGTGCATATACAACAGCTGCGTTACAATATTGTATGAAAGAGGAAATAGAAAAAAATATAAAAAAAAATTGTGGTAAATGTGAAGAAAAATCAAAAAAATCAGACAGTTCTGTTGCAGAAGATATGTATTACAGGACTTGTATTAGAAATAAAGAAAGTTGTGAAGAAAAATATGATAATGCAAAAAAATGTATTGATGATTTAAAAAAAGGAGAACCGGAGACTGAAGAATGTTTACAAGATGTTAGATTCAATTCATTATATGGACAATGTTACGAACATAAGGGTTTTAATATAGGGGAATTTATTATTAGGATATTATCATATCTTTTAGGACCTATAACAAAAGGTCCATTTTATTTTGTATATTTTATGTTTATTGTTATGACTGTTATATTTTTTGGTGGTATTTTTTTTGCATTTATATGGATGATTGTTTTATTTATGTATACAGTTCTTGGAAATAATGCTAGAAGAGCATTTCCAGGTATTGTTATATTTGAACTTATAAATCAATATTATCAAAGAATTCATCCAACAGTTTTACAAATATCAGGTATATTATGGGCATTTTTTTTCGGTATATGTATTTTATTATATTTTTTTAAAAAAACTTTTGGATGGTGGCCTGCAACTTGGGTATGGAAAGCAATTGGTATATTTCCTGACAATTCAAAAGTAGTTTTTAATTGGTTTGATAGAATGTTTGGATGTGCCAAAAAATCAGGAAGAAAAGCATTTTATTGTCATAATAATAATATGTGGATTTTAATGGAAGATTGGATGGTAGAATTTGCTCAAAATACTCTAAGAATTGATAAGTCGGAAGTTGAATTAAGAAATGCTATTAATGCATTTAAAGATTTAGGAGATGAGGATATTAAAGTTGCATATTCAATGAAAAAAATGGCAGAAGAATTTAAAAATAAATCAAAAAACAAAGGGCAAAAAATAGTTAGTGAACAAACTGCAAATATAACAGAAGAATTTACAGTTCTTAATAAAAAAAATAAATACATTGAAGAAAATTTTATATTAGATAAAGGGTTTGATATGAGTGAGGTAGATAAAGTAACTAGTAATTTTAATAATTTTAAAAATGTTATTAATGAAGTAAAAAAAAACACAAAAGATAATTATGATAATCAAGCAAGTGATTCAGAAGAATTAGAAAGACAAGCAGAGGAAGCGAAAGATAAATAAAAATATTTTTAATTAGTAAAAGAAATATTAATAAATGAGTGAGAAAACTATACTAGGTTTAAATAACAATATTAATAATATTAATAATACATTTTATGAAGCATTTTTACCTAAAAATTGGAGCATTTACGAAATTAGTTTAAATATATTATTTGTCTTTTTGTTAGTGTTGATATCTATATTAATTTATTGGGATTCTATAAATAGAAAAATATCAGCAAATTCAAGATGTATAAAACAAAAAGAATTACATAATAAAACAAATGGTATTTATAGTATTAATGTAAAAACCAAAAATAATGAAAATTTATTCAAAGTTAAATATGATATCAATAATAAAAAGGAAACTATAGAATGTTCTTGTAATAAAGGTAATACAAATAATACATTTAGTAGAATTCCTGTTAGAATATTAAAAACAAATGATAATAAATATAGTGAAGATTTATATTGTAAATGTGATAAGGAATATACATATGATAACAGTCATAAAGATTTGATATTAGAAGGGGAACCAGAATTGATAAGATATATGAATAATCAAGATAGTGATGACTTTTTTAATAAAATAAATTATAATTTTTAAAAATCATTTAAAAATATTATATATATATATAATATAACCTTATGAAAATCACACGACGCGATCAGACTATCACTGAATATGATGTTAGTAAAATTGAAAATGCTATTAAATTAGCATTTGATAATTCAAATACTACATGTAATAATTTTGAAGAACTTTTAACTAATATTAAAAAAGAAGTTAGTTCATTATCTGAATCATCAAATATTATTGATATTGAAAAAATTCAAAGTATTGTAGAAAATAATTTAATGAAATATCAATATTTTGATACAGCAAGACATTATATTGATTATAGAAAAACAAAGGATAAAAAAAGAGACAATAGTAGTTATATTTCTAAAATTCCAGATGATGTTGTTACACCATGGGGAATGCTAGGTTATATTACATATAAAAGAACATATGCAAGAATTAAAAATAATAGTGATGAAGATTATAGTGAAACTGAAGAATTTAGAGATAGCATTCTTCGTGTTTTAAATGCTTGTCAAAAACAACTTAAAATTAATTTTACTAATAATGAACTTAAAAATGCATATAAATATCTTATGTCTTTAAAATGTTCTGTTGCTGGTAGATTTTTATGGCAACTTGGTACTGATACTGTTAATAAAATTGGAACTATGAGTTTACAAAATTGTGCATTTGTAAATATTGACGAACCAATTAAACCATTTACATGGATTTTTGATGTTCTAATGCTTGGTACTGGTGTAGGTTTTAATATTCAAAGAGAAAATGTCAATAAACTACCACCACTAGTTGATGTAGATGTATATGTTACAAGAAAAGATACAAAAGATGCTGATTTTATTGTACCAGATTCAAGAGAAGGATGGGTATCTCTTCTTGAAAAAATGCTTGAAGCATACTTTTACAAAGGAAAATCTTTTACTTATTCTACTGTATTAATTAGAACTGCAGGAAGTAAAATTAAAGGATTTGGTGGTACTGCATCAGGTCCAGAAGATTTAGTCAAAGGACTTAAAAACATTCAAAATGTTTTACAAAAAAGAAAAGGACAAAAATTAACTAGTGTTGATTGTCTTGATATTATTAATATTATTGCTACCATTGTTGTTGCTGGAAATGTTAGAAGATCAGCACTTGTTAGTTTAGGAGATTATGATGATGTAGAATATCTAAGAGCAAAAAATTGGGCATCTGGAAACATTCCAAATTGGAGATGCATGTCTAATAATTCTGTTGTATGTGAAAATACTAATGATCTGCCTGATGAATTTTGGGAAGGTTATATGGGAACAAGTGAACCATATGGACTTGTAAATCTTAAATTATCTAGAGAAATTGGTAGAATTAAAGATGGCGATAAATATCCAGATCCAGATGTTAAAGGATATAATCCATGTTGTGAAATTTCACTAAATAATTTTGAAACATGTTGTCTTTCTGAAATTTATTTATCTAATGTATCTTCTTATGAAGAACTTAAAGATATTGCAACTATTGTTTACAGAATTTGTAAACATTCACTTAGACTTAATTGTCATCATATTGATACACAAAATATTATTCATAAAAATAGCAGAATTGGCATTGGCATTACTGGTTATATGCAAGCAACAGAAGAACAAAAATCATGGCTTGAACCACTATATGAATATATTCGCGAATATGATAATGAATATTCTGAAAAAAATAATATTCCCAAATCAATTAAACTAACTACTGTAAAACCAAGTGGAACACTATCTCTACTTGCAGGTGTAACTTCGGGTTGTCATCCGGCAATTTATCAATATTTTATCAGAAGAATTAGAATTGCTTCGTCTAATCCTCTTATTGAATTATGTAAAAGAAATGGTTATAAAACAGAATATCAGAAAAATTTTGATGGCACTGATGATAAAAATACAATGGTTGTTGAGTTCCCATGTTGTTATCCTCAAGGTAGTAAACTTGCTAAAGACATGACAGCAATTGATCAATTAGAAGTTGTTAAAAAACTTCAAACAGTATGGAGTGATAATTCTGTTTCCTGTACTATTTATTACAGACTTCATGAAATTAATGAAATCAAAAAATGGTTAGCTGATAATTTTAGATACAATGTTAAAACATGTTCATTCTTACTTCATAATGATCATGGATTTGTACAAGCACCATTTGAAGAAATTTCAAAAGAAAAATATGAAGAACTTTTAACTAAAGTTACTCCAATTACAAGTGGTAAAATTTTATATGAAGAACAACCAGATATGAGTGGTGAATGCGCGTCTGGTGTTTGTCCAATTAGATAATTTTTTTTTCATTTTATAAAAATAAAATAAATTATTCATTTAGAGTAATGTCTAAAATTAACGACGATAGAATAAAACTCTCTGTTAAGAGTTCGAACTACCATATAGCTAGTAGTTTCTCAACAACCGAAGATTCAATTGAGCTTTTTTTGCTCGCTAATAATTCTAATTTATATAATTGGAATAATCCAAATACAGGTACTATTATTGGTGCCGAATTAATTGAAAAAAATACACAATATGAACATCATCAACCTTATATTGCAATTAAAAATAATAATGAAATTGAAAAATTAGCAATTTTTAATAAAAATCAAATCACATTAACTGGTAATATTTTACCATCAAGTAATCTTGTATATTCTCTTGGTTCTGATGATATGAGATTTAATGATTTATATCTTGCCGGTAATACTATTGAACTAGGAGAAATTTCAATGAGTGTTTCTGAAACAGGTGGATTAGCATTAAATAATAAACTTGTAAATACAACACCACCATCATTTGAAGGCGGAGGATTAAAAGTATATGCTCCAAATGGTACTTATGCAATTACTGCTTTTGATGAAAATGGAGAATATGTTACCAAAACCTTTTATAGCGATGGTTCTTCAAAACCAATTAACTTTAGTATTTATGATAATGTTGATATAAAAGATAAAGCAACTACTAAAAATTTAACAGTAACTAGTAATGCAATTTTTGAAAATTTAAAAATTTTTAATACTTCAAATGATAGACCTACACTACATATTCAACATCAGAATAATAAATATAACATGATTGAAACTTCAAATTATCCACTTGAAGATTATCCATATATAACTGTTTTAAGTGTTAATAATTTAACACAACCAAATAATACACAAGGTGAGTTATTAGGCAAATATTTTGCTTTTGATAAAAGTTTTATGACATGGAACAATAATTATAATGATAATCAAATTGTTACATTATATCATTTAAGAAATGAAGAATATATTAATGTTAAAATTTGGCACACAACTAGTCAAAATTTTGACAATATAGATAATGTTGTTGAATCTTGGGGCGGTCGTAAAAATACTAATTTTGCACCAGGAGATTTCCAATTAGGAGATAGACTTTATCAAATTGATCCAAGAATTGAACAAGATTTTTTTATTTTTGATAAAAATGCAAACTTAGGTCTAAATAAACAACCAGTTAGCAAATTAGATGTTAATGGTGATGCTTATATTGAAGATAGTATGACTATTAACAAAGATATTATAATCAATAGAAATCAAATATTAGAAGGTAGTTCTTTAATTAATGAAAATAGTATTATTAATGGTAATCAAATTATTCACGGAACAATAAATATTGGCAAAGAAGCTGCTGTTCAAGACTTAATTGTTAAAAATGATGTATTTATAAATAATAATTTAGAAGCAAATAATGTATTAACTAATAATCTTGATATTAAGTCAAATTTACATATTAATAATAATTTAACTATTAATAATTTAACTAAAACTAATGATTTGAATGTTGATAATAATGCTATAATTAATAATAATTTATATATTGATAATAATGCTTATATTAACAATAATCTAAGTATTTATAATAATTTAGATGTTAATAATGATTTATTTATAAAAAATAATTTAGATATTAATGGTGATGTAATTGCCAATAAAAATTTATTTATTAATAAAGACTTAAATGTTAATAATATTGCAAATATTAATAAATTATTTGTTAACAATTTAGAAATTAATGATAATTTAATTATTAATAATAATACCGATATTTATAATAATTTATTTATACACGAGAATCTTGAGATAGATAAAGATATATTAATTAGAAATTCTGCTAAAATTCAAAATAACTTGAACATTAATAAAGACTTGTATGTTGACAATAATATATATATAAAAAACGATGCATATTTTAAAAATATATATACAAATAATAATCTTAATATTGGCAATAATTTACATGTTGATAATAATGTTTCAATTGGTAAAGATTTACAAGTTAAAAAAGATTTATTAATTAATAAAGATTTAACAGTTGAAAATAAAGCAAAAATTAAAAGTTTAGAAGTTAATAAAGATTTGTTAGTTAATGGTGATGAAGTAATTAAAGGACAATTAAGAATTGATAAAGACTTAATTGTTAAAAAAGATTTTTATCTTGAAGGTACACTTAAAACAACTAATTTAGAAGTTGTTGGTAATAAAACTATTATTGATACAGATACATATAAAACAGAAAACCTTGAAATTATAAATGATTCAGGTGATGGTCCCTCAATAAATATTATACAAAATGATTTGACAAATGATATAATAAAGGCTACTAATCAAAATAATAGCTTTACAGTTGATAGTTTAGGCAAAGTTGGTATTAATATTACACCAACTACAGAATTAGATGTTGGTGGTAGTGCAAAAATACGAGGTACTTTAGAAGTTTTAGAAGAAATGAGTGTTGATAATAATTTTAATATAGGTGGAAATTTAACTGTTAATACTGATATTTATACCAATCAAAATTTAATTGTAGAAGGTACCCAAATTATAAATGGTAATTCTTCAATAAATGGAAATCAAATTATAAATGAAAAATTAGAAGTTAAGAAAGATATAACTGCTAAAAATTTAGCAATTGATGATAGTATTATAATTAATAATAATTTAGATGTTTCTAAAGCAACAATTATAGACTTAAATGTTAATAATAACTTAGATATTGCTAATGATTTAACTGTTGATAATTTAATTAAAACTAAAAATTTGGATGTTGAAAATAATTTATTAACTAAATTTATCAAATCTGAAAAAGGTGAAATTGCGAAAGATCTTGTTGTTAATAATGATTTATATATTGATAATAATTTAACTATTAATAATTTAGCTAAAATTAATGAATTGCAAATAGATAATTATTTAACTATAGACAAAGACTTAATAGTTAAAAATAAAGCTAAAATTAAAGATGTTCAAGTCACAAATGATTTAGAAATTGATAATAATTTGAAAGTAAATAACAAAATAAATGCTAAAGATATTTTAGTTGATAATAATCTTAAAATTGAAAATGAACTTGAAGTTAATAAAGCTAATATTAAAAAACTTAAAGTGGAAAAAGAACTTGAAACTACCAAGTTAGAAACCCAAACTATTATTACCAATGATGCTTTAATTAATAATAATTTAGAAATTGACAATAACTTGCAAGTTAATAATAATGTCATAATAAATAAAGATTTACAAGTTAATAAAGATTTAGAAATTAATAAAGACTTAAAAGTTGGTAACAAAGCCGAAATTAAAACTCTTGAAGTTAAACAAGACTTAGTTGTCAGCGGAGATGAGATAATTAAAGGAGAATTAACAATTAATAAAGACTTAATTGTTAATAAAAACTTATATCTAGAAGGCACTATTAAAACAAGTAATCTTGAAGTATTCGGCAATAAAACTATAATAGATACTGAAACTTATAAAACAGAAAACATTGAAGTTGTAAATGATTCCGGTGATGGTCCATCAATTACAATTGTACATAATGACATATCAAATGATATAATTAAAGCTACTAATCAAAACGATAAAACTTTTATTGTTGATAAAGACGGTAAATTAGGTATCAATACTAAACCTGTAGCATATTTAGATGTAAATGGTAATGCAAATATAAGTGATAGTTTAGAAGTTAATAAAGACTTATTAGTAAATAGAAATCAAATCATAGAAGGTGAGCAAATTATTAATGGCAATAGTTTTGTAAATGGAGATCAATTAGTTAAAGGCAAATTAGAAATAGAAAAAGAGTTAACTGTAAAAAATTTACATGTAGATAATACTGTTTTGATAAATAATAGTCTTGAAGTTTATAAAGCTAATATTAAAGACTTAATAGTTAATAATAATTTAGATATAACAAATGATTTAACTATTAATAATTTAGTTAAAACTAAAGATTTAGAAGTTAAAAATAATTTACAAACTAAAGTTATCAAATCTGAATTAGCAGAAATTACAAAAGATTTAACTATTAATAATGATTTACAAGTTGATAATAATTTAACTATTAATAATTTAGCTAAAATTAATGAATTACAAGTTAGTAATAATTTAACTATAGACAAAGACTTAACAGTCAAAAAAGCCGAAATCAAAGATATTCATGTAACTAATAGTCTTGAAATAGATAATAATTTACAAGTTGGTAACAGTTTGGAAACTAAAGATATTTTAGTTAATAATAATATTAAAATTGAAAATGAACTTGAAGTTAATAAAGCTAATATTAAAAATATTAAAGTAGAAAAACAACTAGAAACTAATAAATTAGAATCACAAAGTATTATAACTAATAATGCTTTCATTAATAATAATTTAGAAATTGACAATGACTTGCAAGTTAATAATAATGTTTTAATTAATAAAGATTTACATGTTAACAAAAATTTACAAATTGGTAAAGACCTAAAAGTTGATAATAAAGCAGAAATTAAAAGTCTTGAAGTTAAACAAGACTTAGTTGTCAGTGGAGATGAAGTAATTAAAGGAGAATTAACTATTAATAAAGACTTAATTGTTAATAAAAACTTATATCTTGAAGGCACACTAAAAACAAGCAATCTTGAAGTTTTAGGCAATAAAACTATAATAGATACTGAAACTTATAAAACAGAAAACATTGAAGTTGTAAATGATTCTGGCGACGGCCCTTCTATTACAATAGTTCATAATGACTTAAGTAATGATATAATTAAAGCAACTAATCAAAACGATAAAACTTTTATTGTTGATAAAGACGGTAAATTAGGTATTAATACCAAACCTGTAGCAGATTTAGATGTAAATGGTAATGCAAATATAAGTGGTACTTTAGAAGTTAATAAAGACTTGTATGTAAATAGAAATCAAATCATAGAAGGTGAGCAAATTATTAATGGTAATAGTTTTATAAATGGAGATCAATTAGTTAAAGGTAAATTACAAATAGAAAAAGATTTAACTGTTACTGATTTAGAAGTTGATAATAATGTTTTGATTAATAATAACTTAGAAGTTTCTAAAGCAAATATAAAAGACTTAATTGTTAATAATAATTTAGATATTGCTAATGATTTAACTATAAATAATTTAGTTAAAACTAAAGATTTAGAAGTTCAAAATAATTTATTAACTAAAGAAATTAAATCTGAATTAGCAGAAATTACAAAAGATTTAATTGTTAATAATGACTTACAAGTTGATAATAATTTAACTATTAATAATTTAGCTAAAATTAGTGAATTACAAGTTAGTAACAATTTAACTATAGATAAAGACTTAACTGTCCAAAATAAAGCGGAGATTAAAGACATTCATGTAACTAATAGTCTTGAAATAGATAATAATTTACAAGTTGGTAACAGTTTGGAAACTAAAGATATTTTAGTTAATAATAATGTTAAAATTGAAAATGAACTTGAAGTTAATAAAGCAAATATAGAAAAACTTAAAGTAGAAAAAGAATTAGAAACTAATAAATTAGAATCACAAACAATTATTACTAATAATGCTTTGATAAATAATAACTTAGAAGTTACAAACGATTTACAAGTTAATAATAATGTAGTAATTAACAAAGATTTACTAGTTAACAAAAATTTAGAAATTACTAAAGATTTGATAGTTAATAATAATGCCGAAATTAAAACTCTTGAAGTTAAACAAGACTTATTAGTTAATGGTGACGAAGTAATTAAAGGTGAATTAACTATTAATAAAGACTTAATTGTTAATAAAAACTTATATCTTGAAGGTACACTTAAAACAAGCAATCTTGAAGTTTTAGGCAATAAAACTATAATAGATACTGAAACTTATAAAACAGAAAACATTGAAGTTATAAATGATTATGGTGATGGACCTTCTATTACTATAATTCATAATGACTTAACAAATGATATAATTAAAGCAACTAATCAAAATAATAAAAGTTTTATTGTTGACAAAGATGGTATGGTTGGTATCAATATAGAACCAACTGTAGAATTAGATGTAAATGGAGATGCTAAAATACATGGAAGTTTAACCGTCATGGATAAAATGAGCGTTGATAGTGATTTTAATATAGGTGGAAACTTAACAGTTAATAATGATATTTATACAAATAAAAATTTAATAGTTGAAGGTACACAGATTATTAATAATAATAGTTTAATTAATGGAAATCAATTAATTAAAGGAAAATTAGAAATTGAAAAAGACTTAATTGCTAAAAACTTAGAAATTGACGACAGTGTTTTGATTAATAATAATCTTGAAGTTTCTAAAGCAAATATAAAAGATTTAACTATTAATAATAATTTAGATGTCACAAATGATCTAACAGTTGATAATTTAGTTAAAACAAAAGATTTACAAATAGAAAATAATTTATTAACTAAAGAACTTAAGTCTGAATTAGCAGAAATTACTAAAGATTTAATTGTTAATAATGATTTACAAGTTGATAATAATTTAACTATTAATAATTTAGCTAAAATTAATGAATTACAAATAGATAATAATTTAAGTATAAACAAAGACTTAATAGTCCAAAATAAGGCAGAAATCAAAGATGTTTTGATCACTAATGATTTAGAAATAGGTAATAATTTACAAGTCAAAAACAAAGTTGAAGTAAAAGACTTATTGGTTAATAATAATCTTAAAATTGAAAATGAAATTGAAGTTAATAAAGCTAATGTTAAAAAACTTAAAGTAGAAAATGAATTAGAAACTAATAAGTTAGAAACCCAAACAATTATTACTAATAATGCTTTAATTAATAATAACTTAGAAATTGACAATGACTTAAATGTTAATAATAATGTTTTAATTAATAAAGATTTACAAGTTAATAAAGATTTAGAAATTAATAAAGACTTAAAAGTTGGTAACAAAGCCGAAATTAAAACACTTGAAGTTAAACAAGATTTATTAGTTAATGGCGATGAAGTAATTAATGGTGAATTAACTATTAATAAAGACTTAATTGTTAATAAAAATTTATATCTTGAAGGCACATTAAAAACAAGTAATCTTGAAGTTTTAGGAAACAAAACTATAATAGATACTGAAACTTATAAAACTGAAAATCTTGAACTTATAAATGATTCAGGTGATGGACCATCTATTACTATAGTTCACAATGACTTAACTAATGATATATTTAACGCCACTAATCAAAACGATAAAACTTTTATTATTGACAAAGATGGCAAATTAGGTATTAATACTAAACCAATTGCAGATTTAGATGTAAATGGTAATGCCAATATAACTGATAGTTTAGAAGTCAATAAAGACTTATTAGTAAATAGAAATCAAATCGTAGAAGGTGAGCAAATTGTTAATGGTAATAGTTTAATTGGTGGAAATCAATTAGTTAAAGGTAAACTAGAAATAGAAAAAGACTTAACAACTAAAAACTTACAAGTAGATGATAGTGTTTTTATCAATAATAACCTTAATGTTGCTAAAATAAATACCAATAACTTATCTGTTACTAATAATTTAGATATAGCAAATGATTTAATTGTTGATAATTTAGTTAAAACTAATAGTTTACAAGTTAAAAATGACTTATTAACTAAAGAACTTAAGTCTGAAATGGTAGAAATTACAAAAGATTTAACAGTTAATAATGATTTAGAATTAGGTAATAATTTAACTGTTAATAATTTAGCTAAAATTAACGAATTACAAATAGATAAAAATTTAACTATAGATAAAGATTTAGTAGTTAAAAATAAAGCGGAGATTAAAGATATTTTTGTAACTAATAGTCTTGATGTGGCTAATAATTTACAAGTTACTAACACTTTGGAAGCTAAAGATATTTTAGTTAATAATAATCTTAAAATTGAAAATGAATTAGAAGTTAATAAAGCTAATATCAAAAAACTTAGAGTAGAAAAAGAATTAGAAACAAATAAATTAGAAACCGAAGCTATTATTACTAATGATGCTTTAATTAATAATAACTTAGAAATTGACAATGACTTACAAGTTAATAATAATGTAGTAATTAACAAAGATTTACATGTTAACAAAGATTTGGAAATCAATAAAGACTTAAAGGTTAGTAACAAAGCAGAAATTAAAACACTTGAAGTTAAACAAGATTTATTAGTTAATGGTGATGAAGTAATTAAAGGTGAATTAACAATTAACAAAGACTTAATTGTTAATAAAAACTTATATCTTGAAGGCACATTAAAAACAAGCAATCTTGAAGTTTTAGGAAATAAAACTATAATAGATACTGAAACTTATAAAACAGAAAACATTGAAGTTATAAATGATTCTGGTGATGGTCCTTCAATTAAAATTATACATAATGATTTTAGTAATGATATAATTAAAGTAACTAACATCAATAATAAAAGTTTTACCGTTGATAAAGATGGTATGGTTGGTATTAATATTATACCGACAGTAGAATTAGATGTAAATGGAGATGCTAAAATACATGGTAGTTTAACTGTTATGGATAAAATGAGTGTTGATAGTGATTTTAATATAGGTGGAAACTTAACTGTAAATAATGATATTTATACTAACCAAAATTTAATAGTTGAAGGAACTCAAATTATTAATAGTGATAGTTTAATTAATGGTAATCAACTAGTCAAAGGTAAATTAGAAATTGAAAAAGACTTAACTGCTAAAAACTTAGAAATTGATAATAATGTTTTAATAAACAATAGTCTTGAAGTTACAAAAGCATCAATTACTGACTTAACGGTTACTAATAATTTAAATGTTACAAATGATTTAACTGTAAATAATTTAATTAAAAGTAAAAACTTAGATGTAGAAAATAACTTATCAACTAAACAAATAAAATCTGAAACGGGAGAAATTACTAAAGACTTAATAGTTAATAATGATTTACAAGTTAATAATAATTTAACTATTAATAATTTAGCAAAAATTAGTGAATTACAAATAGACAATAATTTAACTATAGACAAAGACTTAATAGTCAAAAATAAAGCTGAAATAAGAGACATTAAAGTTACAAATGATTTAGAAATTGGTAATAATTTACAAGTTAGTAACATTTTGGAAGCTAAAGATATTTTAGTTAATAATAATGTTAAAATTGAAAATGAATTAGAAGTTAATAAAGCTAATATTAAAAAACTTAAAGTAGAAAAAGAACTTAAAACAAATAAATTAGAAACCTTAAACTTGGTAACTAATAATGCTTTAATTAATAATAATTTAGAAATTGACAATGACTTGCAAGTTAATAACAATGTTGTAATTGATAAAGATTTACAAGTTAACAAAGATTTACAAATTAGTAAAGACTTAAAAGTTAATAACAAAGCAGTAATTAAAACTATTGAAGTTAAACAAGACTTAGTTGTCAGTGGTAATGAGGTAATTAAAGGTGAATTAACTATTAATAAAGACTTAATTGTTAATAAAAACTTATATCTTGAAGGCACACTAAAAACAAGTAATCTTGAAGTTTTAGGTAACAAAACTATAATAGATACAGAAACTTATAAAACAGAAAATCTTGAAGTTGTAAACGATTCTGGTGATGGACCTTCAATTACTATATATCATAATGACTTAACTAATGATATAATTAAAGCTACTAATCAAAACGATAAAACTTTTATTATTGATAAAGACGGCAAATTAGGTATTAATACTAAACCTATAGCAGATTTAGATGTAAATGGTAATGCTAATATAAGTGATAGTTTAGAAATTAATAAAGACTTATTAGTAAATAGAAATCAAATAGTGGAAGGTGAGCAAATTATTAATGGCAATAGTTCAATTAGTGGAAATCAACTTATTAAAGGAAAATTAGAAATTGAAAAAGACTTAATTGCTAAAAACTTAGAAATTGACGACAGTGTTTTGATCAATAATAATCTTAGAGTTTCTAAAATAGATACCAATAACTTATCTGTTACTAATAATTTAGACATTGCAAATGATTTAACTGTTGATAATTTAGTTAAAACAAAAGATTTACAAATTGAAAATAATTTATTAACTAAAGAACTTAAGTCTGAATTAGCAGAAATTACTAAAGATTTAATTGTTAATAATGATTTACAAGTTGATAATAATTTAACTATTAATAATTTAGCTAAAATTAATGAATTACAAATAGATAATAATTTAAGTATAAACAAAGACTTAATAGTCCAAAATAAGGCAGAAATCAAAGATGTTTTGATCACTAATGATTTAGAAATAGGTAATAATTTACAAGTTAGTAATACATTGGAAACGAAAGATATTTTAGTTGGTAATAATGTTAAAATTGAAAATGAACTTGAAGTTAATAAAGCTAATATAAAAAATCTTAAAGTAGAAAAAGAATTAGAAACAAATAAATTAGAAACCTTAAACTTAGTTACTAATAATGCTTTAATTAATAATAATTTACAAGTTACTAATGACTTAAAAGTTAATAATAATGTTTTAATTAACAAGGATTTACAAGTTAACAAAGATTTATTGATTAATAAAGACTTAAAGGTTGATAACAAAGCAGAAATTAAAACTCTTGAAGTTAATAAAGACTTATTAGTTAATGGAGATGAAATAATTAAAGGTGAATTAACTATTAATAAAGACTTAATTGTTAATAAAAACTTATATCTTGAAGGCACATTAAAAACAAGCAATCTTGAAGTTTTAGGAAACAAAACTATTATAGATACAGAAACTTATAAAACAGAAAATCTTGAAGTTATAAATGATTCGGGTGACGGACCATCTATTACTATAGTTCACAATGACTTAACAAATGATATAATTAAAGCAACTAATATTAATGATAAAAGTTTTACAGTTGATAAAGATGGTTATGTTGGTATTAATATAGAACCTACTGTTGAATTAGAAGTTAATGGAGATGCTAAAATACATGGTAGTTTAACCGTTATGCAGAAAATGAGTGTTGATAATGATTTTAACATTGGCGGAAACTTAACTGTAAATAGTGATATTTATACAAATAAAAATTTAATAATTGAAGGTACTCAAATTGTTAATAATGATAGTTTGATTAGTGGAAATCAACTTATTAAAGGAAAATTAGAAATAGAAAAAGACTTAACTGCTAAAAACTTAGAAATTCATAATAATGTTTTAATAAATAATAGTCTTGAAGTTTCTAAAATAGATACAAATGACTTAACAGTTAATAATAATTTAGATGTTTCTAATGATTTAACTGTTAACAATTTAGTTAAAACTAAAGATTTACAAGTTAATAATAATTTATTAACTAAATTTATAAAATCTGAAAAGGGAGAAATTACTAAAGACTTAATAGTTAATAATGATTTACATGTTGATAATAACTTAACTATTAATAATTTAGCTAAAATTAACGAATTACAAATAGATAAAAATTTAACTATAGATAAAGATTTAATAGTCCAAAATAAAGCTGAAATAAGAGATGTTCAAGTCACAAATAGTCTTGAAATTGGCAATAATTTACAAGTTAATAACACTTTGGAAACTAAAGATATTTTAGTTAATAATAATGTTAAAATTGAAAATGAACTTGAAGTTAATAAAGTCAATGTTAGAAAACTTAAAGTAGAAAAAGAATTAGAAGCAAATAAGTTAGAAACCGAAAATATTATTACAAATAATGCTTTAATTAATAATAATTTAGAAGTTACTAACGACTTACAAGTTAATAATAATGTAGTAATTAACAAAGATTTACAAGTTAACAAAGATTTACAAATTAATAAAGACTTAAAAGTTGGTAATAAAGCAGAAATTAAAACTCTTGAAGTTAAACAAGACTTATTAGTTAATGGAGATGAAGTAATTAAAGGTGAATTAACTATAAATAAAGACTTAATTGTTAATAAAAATTTATATCTTGAAGGAACATTAAAAACAAGTAATCTTGAAGTTTTTGGAAATAAAACTATAATAGATACAGAAACTTATAAAACTGAAAATCTTGAAGTTGTAAATGATTCTGGCGATGGACCTTCAATTACTATTATTCATAATGACTTAAGTAATGATATAATTAAAGCAACCAATCAAAATAATAAAAGTTTTATTGTTGACAAAGATGGCAGATTAGGTATTAATACTAAACCAATAGCAGATTTAGATGTAAATGGGAATGCTAATATAAGTGATAGTTTAGAAGTTAATAAAGACTTATTTGTAAATAGAAATCAAATAGTAGAAGGTGAGCAAATTATTAAAGGTAACAGTTTTGTTAGTGGAAATCAATTAGTAAAAGGTAAACTAGAAATAGAAAAAGACTTAACAGTAACAGATTTACATGTAGATAATAGTGTTTTAATAAATAATAGTCTTGAAGTTTCTAAAATAGATACAAATGACTTAAATGTTAATAATAATTTAGATGTTTCAAACGATTTAACTGTTGATAATTTAGTTAAAACAAAAGATTTACATGTTCAAAATAACTTATTAACAAATAAATTAATATCTGAAACGGGTGAAATTACTAAAGACTTAACAGTTAATAAAGATTTATATGTTGATAATAATTTAACTATTAATAATTTAGCTACAATTAATGAATTGCAAATTGATAATAATCTAACTATAAACAAAGACTTGAAAGTCCAAAAAGCTAAAATCACAGAGATTCAAGTCACAAATGATTTAGAAATTGGTAATAATTTACAAGTTAAAAATAACATAGAAACTAAAGATATTTTAGTTAATAATAATGTTAAAATAGAAAATGAACTTGAAGTTAATAATGCAAGTATTAAAAAACTTAAAGTAGAAAAAGAATTAGAAGCAAATAAGTTAGAAACCGAAAATATTATTACTAATAATGTTTTAATTAATAATAATTTAGAAGTTACTAATAACTTACTTGTTAATAATAATGTTGTAATTGACAAAGATTTACAAGTTAATAAAGATTTATTGATTAATAAAGACTTAAAAGTTGGTAACAAAGCCGAAATTAAAACACTTGAAGTTAAACAAGACTTATTAGTTGATGGAGATGAAGTAATTAAAGGAGAATTAACTATTAATAAAGACTTAATTGTTAATAAAAACTTATATCTTGAAGGCACACTAAAAACAAGCAATCTTGAAGTTTTGGGAAACAAAACAATAATAGATACTGAAACTTATAAAACAGAAAATCTTGAAGTTGTAAACGATTCTGGAGATGGACCTTCTATTACTATATATCATAATGACTTAAGTAACGATATAATTAAAGCAACCAATCAAAATGATAAAAGTTTTATTGTTGATAAAGACGGTAAATTAGGTATTAATACTAAACCAATAGCGGATTTAGATGTAAATGGTAATGCTAATATAAGTGATAGTTTAGAAATTAATAAAGACTTATTAGTAAATAGAAATCAAATCGTAGAAGGTGAGCAAATTATTAATGGTAATAGTTTTGTAAGTGGAAATCAGTTAATTAAAGGTAAATTAGAAATAGAAAAAGACTTAACCGCTAAAAACTTAGAAATTGATAATAATGTTTTTATCAATAATAACCTTGAGGTTGCTAAAATAAATACAAATGACTTAAATGTCAATAATAATTTAGATATAACTAATAATTTAACAGTTAATAATTTAGTTAAAACTAATAGTTTACAAGTCCAAAATGACTTATTAACAAACATATTTAAATCTGAAATGGCAGAAATTACTAAAGACTTAACAGTTAATAAAGATCTACATGTTGATAATAATTTAACTATCAACAACTTGGCTAAAATAAATGAATTGCAAATAAATAATAATTTAATTATAAACAAAGACTTGAAAGTCCAAAATAAAGCAGAAATAAGAGACATTAAAGTCACAAATGATTTAGAAATAGGTAATAATTTACAAGTTAATAAAGCCGAAGCAAAAGATTTATTGGTTAATAATAATCTTAAAATAGAAAATGAATTAGAAGTCAATAAAGCTAATATCAAAAAACTTAGAGTAGAAAAAGAATTAGAAACTAATAATTTAGAAAGTCAAAGTATTATAACTAATAATGCTTTAATAAATAATAATTTAGAAATTGATAAAGACTTGAAGGTTAATAATAATGTTCTAATTAATAAAGATTTACAAGTTAATAAAGATTTACAAATTAATAAAGACTTGATAGTTGGTAATAAAGCAGAAATTAAAACTCTTGAAGTTAAACAAGACTTATTAGTTAATGGAGATGAAGTAATAAAAGGGGAACTAACTATTGATAAAGATTTAATAGTTAATAAAAATTTATATCTTGAAGGTACATTAAAAACAAGTAATCTTGAAGTGTTAGGGAACAAAACAATAATAGATACAGAAACTTATAAAACTGAAAATCTTGAAGTTATAAATGATTCGGGTGATGGTCCATCAATTACAATTGTTCATAATGACTTAACAAATGATATAATTAAAGCAACTAACATTAATAATAAAAGTTTTACTGTAGACAAAGATGGAAAAGTAGGTATTAACATTGAACCAACTGTTGAATTAGAAGTAAATGGCAATTCTATAATACATGGAAGTTTAACTGTATTTGGACCTCAAACAGCAAATGGTGATTATAATATTGGTGGTGTTTTATCAGTTAATAAAGACATTTATACAAATCAAAATTTAATAGTTGAAGGAACTCAAATTGTTAATAGCGATAGTCTAATTAGTGGTAATCAATTAGTAAAAGGTAAATTAGAAATTGAAAAAGATTTAACTGTAACTGATTTAGAAGTAGATAATAGTGTATTTATTAATAATAATCTTAGAGTTTCCAAAGCAATTATAAACGACTTAGGTGTTAATAATAATTTAGATATTACAAATAATTTAACTATTAATAATTTGGTTAAAACTAAAGACTTAAATGTTAATAATAACCTATTTACAAATAGATTTAAATCTGAAAAGGGAGAAATTACTAAAGACTTAATAGTTAATAATGATCTACAAGTTGATAATAATTTAATTGTTGATAATTTAGCTAAAATTAATGAATTACAAATAGATAATAATTTAACTATAGATAAAGACTTAATAGTTCAAAATAAAGCTAAGATCAAATATGTTCATGTAACAAATAGTCTTGATATAGATAATAATTTACAAGTTAGTAACACTTTGGAAGCTAAAGATATCTTAGTTAATAATAATATTAAAATAGAAAATGAATTAGATGTCAATAAAGCTAATATTGAAAAACTCAAAGTAAAAAAAGAATTAGAAACTAATAAGTTAGAAACCTTAAACTTAGTTACTAATAATGCTTTAATTAATAATAATTTAGAAGTTACAAACGACTTACAAGTTAATAATAATGTAGTAATTAATAAAGATTTACAGGTTAACAAAGATTTATTTATTAATAAAGACTTAATAGTTAGTAATAAAGCCGAAATTAAAACTCTTGAAGTTAAACAAGATTTATTAGTTAATGGAGATGAAGTAATTAAAGGTGAATTAACTATAAATAAAGACTTAATTGTTAATAAAAACTTATATCTTGAAGGAACACTAAAAACTAGCAATCTTGAAGTTTTAGGTAATAAAACTATAATAGATACTGAAACCTATAAAACAGAAAATCTTGAAGTTATAAATGATTCTGGCGATGGACCTTCTATTACAATTGTACATAATGACTTAACTAACGATATAATTAAAGCTACTAATCAAAACGATAAAACTTTTATTATTGATAAAGACGGTAAATTAGGTATTAATACTAAACCTATAGCGGATTTAGATGTAAATGGTAATGCTAATATAAGCGATAGTTTAGAAATTAATAATGACTTATTTGTAAATAGAAATCAAATAGTAGAAGGTGAGCAAATTATTAATGGTAATAGTTTTGTTAATGGCAATCAATTAGTTAAAGGTAAGTTACAAATAGAAAAAGACTTAACTGTTACTGATTTACATGTTGATAATAATGTAATAATTAATAATAGTATTGAGGTTACAAAAGCATCAATTAATGACTTAACGGTTAATAATAACTTAGATATCACAAAAGATTTAACTGTAAATAATTTAGTTAAAACTAAAAACTTAGATGTTCAAAATAATTTACAAACTAAACAAATTAAATCTGAAAAGGGAGAAATTACTAAAGACTTAATAGTTAACAATGATCTACATGTTGATAATTACCTAAGTGTTGATAACTTTGCTAAAATTAATGAATTACAAGTTCAAAATAATTTAACTATAGAAAAAGACTTAATAGTTAAAAATAAAGCAGAAATTAAAGATATTAAAGTAACAAATTATATTGAAATTGGAAATAATTTACAAGTTAGTAAGACTTTAGAAGCAAAAGATATCTTAGTTGAAAATAATATTAAAATTGAAAATGAACTTGAAGTTAATAAAGCTAATATTGAAAAACTTAAAGTAGAAAAAGAATTAGAAACTAATAAATTAGAAACTAATAATTTAGTTACAAATAATGCTTTAATTAATAATAATTTAGAAGTTACTAACGACTTACTAGTTAATAATAATGTAGTAATTAATAAAGATTTACAAGTTAACAAAGATTTACAAATTAATAAAGACTTAACAGTTGGTAACAAGGCCGAAATAAAAACTCTTGAAGTTAAACAAGACTTAGTTGTTAATGGAGATGAAATAATTAAAGGAGAATTAACTATTAATAAAGACTTAATTGTTAATAAAAACTTATATCTTGAAGGCACATTAAAAACTAGCAATCTTGAAGTTTTAGGAAACAAAACCATAATAGATACTGAAACTTATAAAACAGAAAATATTGAAGTTGTAAACGATTCTAGTGATGGACCATCTATTACAATTGTACATAATGACTTAACTAACGATATAATTAAAGCAACTAATCAAAACGATAAAACTTTTATTGTTGACAAAGACGGTAGATTAGGTATTAATACTAAACCAATCGCAGAATTAGATGTAAATGGTAATGCAAATATAAGTGATAGTTTAGAAGTTAACAAAGACTTATTTGTAAATAGAAATCAAATTATAGAAGGTGAACAAATTATAAATGGTAATAGTTTTATAAACGGAAATCAATTAATTAAAGGTAAATTAGAAATTGAAAAAGACTTAACTGCTAAAAACTTACAAATAGATGATAGTGTTTTTATTAATAATAATTTAGAAGTTTTAAATGCTAATATAAAAGACTTAACTATTAACAACAATTTAAGTGTTGCGAATGATTTAACTGTTAACAATTTAGTTAAAACTAAAGTTTTAGATGTAGAAAATAATTTACAAACTAAACAAATTAAATCTGAAACGGGAGAAATTACCAAAGACTTAATAGTCAATAATGATTTATTAGTTGATAATAATTTAATTGTTGATAATTTAGCTAAAATTAATGAATTACAAGTTAGTAACAATTTAACTATAGACAAAGACTTAACTGTTCAAAATAAAGCAAGTATAAAAGAACTTGAAGTCATAAATGATTTAGAAATAGGAAATAATTTACAAGTTAGTAAGACTTTAGAAGCAAAAGATATCTTAGTTGAAAATAATATTAAAATTGAAAATGAACTTGAAGTTAATAAAGCTAATATTGAAAAACTTAAAGTAGAAAAAGAATTAGAAACTAATTATTTAGAAACTAGCATTTTAGTTACAGATAATGCTTTAATTAATAATAATTTAGAAGTTACTAACGACTTACTAGTTAATAATAATGTAGTAATTAATAAAGACTTACAGGTTAACAAGGATTTGGAAATTAATAAAGACTTAATAGTTGGTAACAAAGCTGAAATTAAAACTTTAGAAGTTAAACAAGACTTATTAGTTAATGGAGATGAAGTAATTAAAGGTGAATTAACTATTAACAAAGACTTAATTGTTAATAAAAACTTATATCTTGAAGGAACACTAAAAACTAGCAATCTTGAAGTATTAGGCAACAAAACTATAATAGATACTGAAACTTATAAAACAGAAAATCTTGAAATTATAAATGATTCAAGTGATGGACCTTCTATTAAAATTGTTCACAATGACTTAACAAATGATATAATTAAAGCAACAAATCAAAATGATAAAAGTTTTACTATAGACAAAGACGGTAAGGTTGGTATTAACATTGAACCAACTGTAGAATTAGATGTAAATGGAGACGCAATAATACATGGAAGTTTAACTGTTTTTGGACCTCAAACTGCAAATGGCGATTATAATATTGGCGGTGTGTTATCAGTAAATAAAGATATTTATACAAATCAAAATTTGATAGTTGAAGGAACTCAAATTATTAATAATGATAGTCTAATTAATGGTAATCAATTAATAAAAGGTAAATTAGAAATAGAGAAAGATTTAACTGTTAACAATTTGGAAGTAGATAATAATGTCAAAATAAATAATAATCTTGAAGTTTCTAAAGCAAATATAAATGATTTAACTATTAATAATTATTTAGATATATCAAACGATTTAACTGTTAATAATTTAGTTAAAACTAATGATTTAGAAGTTAAAAAAAATCTATTAACTAAAGAACTTAAGTCTGAAAGGGGCTTAATTACAAAAGATTTAACAGTTAATAATGATTTGGAATTAGGTAATAATTTAACTGTCAATAATTTGGCTAAAATTAATGAATTACAAGTTCAAAATAATTTAACTATAGATAAAGATTTAATAATTCAAAATAAAGCCGAAATAAAAGACATCAAAGTCATAAATGATTTAGAAATAGGTAATAATTTACAAGTTAGCAATACTTTAGAAGCAAAAGATATTTTAGTTAATAATAATCTTAAAATAGAAAATGAACTTGAAGTTAATAAAGCTAATATCAAAAAACTTAAAGTAGAAAAAGAACTTGAAACAAATAAATTTGAAACCTTAAACTTGGTAACTAATAATGCTTTAATAAATAATAATTTAGAAATTGACAATGACTTACTAGTTAATAATAATGTAGTAATTGATAAAGACTTACAGGTTAACAAGGATTTACAAATTAATAAAGACTTAAAAGTTGGTAACAAAGCCGAAATTAAAACTCTTGAAGTTAAACAAGACTTATTAGTTAATGGTGATGAAGTAATTAAAGGAGAATTAACTATTAATAAAGACTTAATTGTTAATAAAAACTTATATCTTGAAGGCACACTAAAAACAAGCAATCTTGAAGTATTGGGCAACAAAACTATAATAGATACCGAAACTTACAAAACAGAAAATCTTGAAGTTGTAAATGATTCAGGAGATGGTCCATCTATTACTATATATCACAATGACTTAAGTAACGATATAATTAAAGCTACTAACCAAAACGATAAAATTTTTATTATTGATAAAGATGGCAAGGTAGGTATTAATATAGAACCAATTGCAGATTTAGATGTAAATGGCAATGCTAATATAAGCGATAGTTTAGAAATTAATAAAGACTTATTTGTAAATAGAAATCAAATCGTAGAAGGTGAGCAAATTATTAATGGTAATAGTTTTGTTAATGGAGATCAATTAGTTAAAGGTAAACTAGATATAGAAAAAGACTTAACTGCTAAAAACTTACAAATAGATGATAGTGTTTTTATTAATAATAATCTTGAAGTCAATAAAATAGATACTCAAGACTTATCTGTTACTAATAATTTAAATATTGCGAACGATTTAATTGTTAATAATTTAGTTAAAACTAAAGATTTAGAAGTTAAAAACAATCTACTAACTAAAGAACTTAAATCTGAATTAGCAGACATTAGTAAGGACTTAACAGTTAATAATGATTTGCAAGTTAATAATAATTTAACAATTAATAATTTAGCTAAAATTAATGAATTACAAGTTCAAAATAATTTAAGTATAGAAAAAGACTTAACAGTTAAAAATAAAGCAGAAATCAAAGATGTTAAAGTGACAAATGATATTGAAATTGGTAATAATTTAGAAGTTAATAACACTCTAGAAGCGAAAGATATTTTAGTTAATAATAATCTTAAAATAGAAAATGAACTAGAAGTTAATAAAGCTAATATAAAAAAACTTAAAGTAGAAAAAGATCTAGAAACTAATAAATTAGAATCTCAAACTATTATTACTAATAATGCTTTAATTAATAATAACTTAGAAATTGACAATGACTTACAAGTTAATAATAATGTAGTAATTAATAAAGATTTACAAGTCAATAAAGATTTACAAATTAGTAAAGACTTAAAAGTTAATAATAAGGCAGAAATTAAAACTCTTGAAATTAAACAAGACTTATTAGTTAATGGTGATGAAGTAATTAAAGGCGAATTAACTATTAACAAAGACTTAATTGTTAATAAAAACTTATATCTTGAAGGCACACTAAAAACAAGTAATCTTGAAGTTTTAGGAAACAAAACAATAATAGATACTGAAACTTATAAAACAGAAAATATAGAAGTTGTAAATGATTTAGGTGATGGACCTTCTATTACTATATATCACAATGACTTAAGTAACGATATGATTAAAGCAAGTAATCAAAACGATAAAACTTTTATTGTTGATAAAGACGGCAGATTAGGTATTAATACTAAACCAGTAGCAGACTTAGATGTAAATGGTAATGCTAATATAAATTATAGTTTAGAAATTAATAATGACTTATTTGTAAATAGAAATCAAATCGTAGAAGGTGAGCAAATTATTAATGGTAATAGTTTTATTAATGGAAATCAATTAGTAAAAGGTAAATTAGAAATAGAAAAAGACTTAACTGCTAAAAACTTACAAATAGATGATAGTGTTTTGATTAATAATAATCTTGAAGTCAATAAAATAGATACTAAACACTTATCTGTTAATAATAATTTAAATGTTGCGAACGATTTAATTGTTAATAATTTAGTTAAAACTAAAGATTTAGAAGTTAAAAACAATCTACTAACTAAAGAGCTTAAATCTGAATTAGCAGAAGTTACCAAAGACTTAATAGTTAATAATGATATACATGTTGATAATAATTTAACTATTAACAATTTAGCAAAAATAAATGAATTACAAGTCGGTAAAAATTTAACTATAGAAAAAGATTTAACAGTTAATAATAAAGCAGAAATAAGAGACATTAAAGTGACAAATGATTTAGAAATTGGCAATAATTTAGAAGTTAGTAAAACTTTGGAAACTAAAGATATTTTTGTTAATAATAATGTTTTGATTGAAAATGAACTTGAAGTTTACAAAGCCAATGTTAAAAAACTTAAAGTTGATAATGAACTTGAAACTAATAAGTTAGAAACTAACAATTTAATTACTAATAATGCGTTAATCAATAATAACTTAGAAATTAACAATAACTTACTAGTTAATAATAATGTAGTTATTAATAAAGATTTACAAGTTAACAAAGATTTATTCATTAATAAAGACTTAAAGGTTGATAACAAAGCTGAAATTAAAACTTTAGAAGTTAAAAAAGACTTATTGGTTAATGGAGATGAAGTAATTAAAGGTGAGTTAACTATTAATAAAGACTTAATTGTTAATAAAAACTTATATCTTGAAGGCACATTAAAAACAAGTAATCTTGAAGTTATAGGAAACAAAACTATAATAGATACTGAAACTTATAAAACAGAAAATCTTGAAGTTATAAATGATTCGGGCGATGGACCTTCTATTAAAATTGTACACAATGACTTAACAAATGATATAATTAAAGCAACTAACCAAAACGATAAAAGTTTTACTATTGATAAAGACGGTAAAGTAGGTATCAACATTGAACCTACTGTTGAATTAGAGGTTAATGGTGATGCAAAAATACATGGTAGTTTAACTGTTTTTGGACCTCAAACAGCAAATGGTGACTATAATATTGGCGGTGTTTTATCAGTTAATAAAGATATTTATACAAATCAAAACTTAATAGTTGAAGGAACTCAAATTGTTAATAACGATAGTCTAATTAATGGAAATCAATTAATTAAAGGTAAACTAGAAATAGAAAAAGACTTAACTGTAACAGATTTACAAGTAGATAATAATGTAATAATTAATAATAATCTTGAAGTTTCTAAAGCAACTATTATAGACTTAACGGTTAATAATAACTTAAATATTGCAAATGATTTAATTGTTAATAATTTAGTTAAAACAAAAGATTTACAAATAGAAAATAATTTATTAACAAAAGAACTTAAATCAGAATTTGCAGAAATTAGTAATGATTTAACTGTCAGTAATGATTTACAAGTTAATAATAATCTAATTGTTGATAATTTTGCTAAAATTAATGAATTGCAAGTTACTAACGATATAAGTATAAACAAAAACTTAATAGTCAAAAATAAAGCTAAAATCAAAGATGTTCATATAACAAATGATTTAGAAATAGATAATAATTTACAAGTTAGTAACACAATAGAAGCGAAAGATATTTTAGTTAATAATAATGTTTTGATTGAAAATGAATTAGCAGTTAATAAAGCTAATATTAAAAATCTTAAAGTGGAAAAAGAACTTGAAACAAATAAATTAGAAACCTTAAACTTGGTAACTAATAATGCTTTAATAAATAATAATTTAGAAATTGACAATGACTTACAAGTTAATAATAATGTTTTAATTAACAAAGATTTACAAGTTAACAAAGATTTATTGATTAATAAAGACTTAAAGGTTGGTAACAAAGCAGAAATTAAAACTCTTGAAGTTAAACAAGATTTATTAGTTAATGGAGACGAAATAATTAAAGGTGAATTAACTATTAATAAAGACTTAATTGTTAATAAAAACTTATATCTTGAAGGTACATTAAAAACAAGCAATCTTGAAGTTATAGGTAATAAAACTATAATAGATACTGAAACTTATAAAACAGAAAATCTTGAAGTTATAAATGATTTGGGTGATGGACCATCTATTACTATCTATCACAATGACTTAAGTAACGATATAATTAAAGCAACTAATCAAAATGATAAAAGTTTTATTGTTGACAAAGACGGAAAATTAGGTATTAATACTAAACCTATAGCAGATTTAGATGTAAATGGTAATGCTAATATAAGTGATAGTTTGGAAATTAATAAAGACTTATTTGTAAATAGAAATCAAATCGTAGAAGGTGAGCAAATTATTAATGGTAATAGTTTCGTTAATGGAAATCAATTCGTTAAAGGTAAACTAGAAATTGAAAAAGACTTAACTGTAACTGATTTAGAAGTTGATAATAATGTTTTTATTAATAATAGTCTTGAAGTTACAAAAGCATCAATTATAGACTTAATAGTTAATAATAATTTAGAAATCGTAAATGATTTAATTGTTAATAATTTAGTTAAATCTAAAGATTTAGATGTAGAAAACAATTTATTAACAAAAGAACTTAAATCAGAATTTGCAGAAATAAGTAAAAACTTAACAGTTAATACTGATTTACAAGTTAAAAATAATCTTAATGTTAATAATTTAGCTAAAATTAATGAATTGCAAATTGATAATAATTTAACTATAGACAAAAACTTAATAGTTAAAAATAAAGCAGAGATTAAAGACATTAAAGTCACAAATGATATTGAAATTGGCAATAATTTACAAGTAACAAACACTTTAGAAGTAAATGATATCTTAGTTAATAATAATCTTAAAATAGAAAATGAACTTGAAGTTAATAAAGCTAATATAAAAAAACTTAATGTAGAAAAAGAATTAGAAACTAATTATTTAGAAACTAAAAATCTAATTACCAATAATGCTTCAATTAATAATAATTTAGAAGTTACGAACGACTTACAAGTTAATAATAATGTTTTAATTAATAAAGATTTACAAGTTAACAAAGATTTATTGATTAATAAAGACTTAAAGGTTGGTAACAAAGCAGAAATTAAAACTCTTGAAGTTAAACATGACTTATTAGTTAATGGAGATGAAGTAATTAAAGGTGAATTAACTATTAATAAAGACTTAATTGTTAATAAAAACTTATATCTTGAAGGTACATTAAAAACAAGCAATCTTGAAGTTATAGGTAATAAAACTATAATAGATACCGAAACTTATAAAACAGAAAATCTTGAGGTTATAAATGATTCAGGCGATGGTCCATCAATTACTATATATCATAATAACTTAACTAACGATATAATTAAAGCTACTAACCAAAATAATAAAAGTTTTATTGTTGATAAAGATGGTAAATTAGGTATTAATACTAAACCTATAGCAGATTTAGATGTTAATGGTACTGCTAATATAAGTGATAGTTTGGAAATTAATAAAGACTTATTTGTAAATAGAAATCAAATCGTAGAAGGTGAGCAAATTATTAAAGGCAACAGTTTCGTTAATGGAAATCAACTAGTAAAAGGTAAATTAGAAATTGAAAACGACTTAACTGCTAAAAACTTACAAATAGATGATAGTGTTATAATTAATAATAACCTTGAGGTTGCTAAAATAGATACAAATAACTTATCTGTTACTAATAATTTAGATATAGCAAATGATTTAACTATTGATAATTTAGTTAAAACTAAAGATTTAGAAGTTCAAAATAATTTATTAACAAATATACTTAAATCTGAATTAGCAGAAATTACAAAAGACTTAACAGTAAATAACGATCTACATGTTAATAATAATTTAACTATCAACAATTTAGCTAAAATCAATGAATTGCAAGTTAGTAACAATTTAACTATAGATAATGACTTAATAGTCCAAAATAAAGCAGAAGTCAGAGACATTAAAGTTACAAATAATTTAGAAATAGATAATAACTTAAAAGTTGAAAACAACATTGAAGCAAAAGATATTTTAGTTAATAATAATGTTAAAATAGAAAATGAACTTGAAGTTAATAAAGCAAGTATCAAAAAACTTAATGTAGAAAAAGAATTAGAAACTAATTATTTAGAAACTAAAAATCTAATTACCAATAATGCTATAATTAATAATAATTTAGAAGTTACGAACGACTTACAAGTTAATAATAATGTTTTAATTAACAAAGATTTACAAGTTAACAAAGATTTACAAATTAGTAAAGACTTAAATGTTGGTAACAAAGCTGAAATTAAAACTCTTGAAGTTAAACAAGACTTATTAGTTAATGGAGATGAAGTAATTAAAGGCGAGTTAACTATTAATAAAGACTTAATTGTTAATAAAAACTTATATCTTGAAGGAACATTAAAAACAAGTAATCTTGAAGTTTTAGGCAATAAAACTATAATAGATACTGAAACTTATAAAACGGAAAATCTTGAAGTCATAAATGATTCTGGTGATGGACCTTCTATTAAAATTGTTCACAATGACTTAACAAATGATATAATTAAAGCAACTAATCAAAATGATAAAAGTTTTACTATAGATAAAGATGGAAAAGTGGGCATTAATATTGAACCAACTGTAGAATTAGAAGTTAATGGAGATGCTAAAATACATGGAAGTTTAACTGTTTTTGGTGCTCAAACAGCAAATGGCGATTATAATATAGGAGGGGTTTTATCAGTTAATAAAGATATTTATACAAATCAAAATTTAATAGTTGAAGGAACTCAAATAGTTAATAGCGATAGTTTAATTAATGGTAATCAATTAGTAAAAGGTAAATTAGAAATAGAAAAAGACTTAACTGTAACTGATTTAGAAGTTGATAATAATGTATTTATTAATAATAGTCTTGAAGTTACAAAAGCAAAAATTTATGACTTAACTATTAATAATAATTTAGATATTACAAATGATTTAACTATTAATAATTTAGTTAAAACAAAAGATTTACAAATAGATAATAATTTATTAACAAAAGAACTTAAATCTGAAACGGGAGAAATTACTAAAGACTTAATAGTTAATAATGACTTACAAGTTGACAATAATTTAATAGTAGATAATTTTGCTAAAATTAATGAATTAGAAGTTCAAAATAATTTAACTATAGATAAAGACTTAATAATTAAAAATAAAGCAGAAATTAAAGATGTTTATGTAACAAATAGTCTTGAAATTGGCAATAATTTACAAGTTAATAACACTTTGGAAACTAAAGATATCTTAGTTAATAATAATGTTAAAATTGAAAATGAACTTGAAGTTAATAAAGTCAATGTTATAAAACTTAAAGTAGAAAAAGAATTAGAAGCTAATAAATTAGAAACCCAAACTATTATTACCAATGATGCTTTAATTAATAATAATTTAGAAGTTACTAACGACTTGCAAGTTAATAATAATGTTGTAATAAATAAAGATTTAGAAGTTAACAAAGATTTACAAATTAGTAAAGACTTAAAAGTTGGCAATAAAGCAGAAATTAAAACTCTTGAAATTAAACAAGACTTATTAGTTAATGGCAATGAAGTAATTAAAGGTGAATTAACAATTAGTAAAGACTTAATTGTTAATAAAAACTTATATCTTGAAGGCACACTAAAAACAAGCAATCTTGAAGTTTTAGGAAACAAAACTATAATAGATACTGAAACTTATAAAACAGAAAATCTTGAGGTTATAAATGATTCTGGCGATGGACCTTCTATTACAATTATTCACAATGACTTAAGTAACGATATAATTAAAGCAACTAATCAAAACGATAAAACTTTTATTGTTGATAAAGATGGCAAATTAGGTATTAATACTAAACCAATAGCATACTTAGATGTAAATGGTAATGCTAATATAAGTGATAGTTTAGAAATTAATAAAGACTTATTTGTAAATAGAAATCAAATCGTAGAAGGAGAGCAAATTATTAATGGCAATAGTTTTGTTAATGGTAATCAATTAGTAAAAGGTAAATTAGAAATAGAAAAAGATTTAGCTGCTAAAAACTTACAAATAGATGATAGTGTTTTTATTAATAATAATCTTGAGGTTACAAAAGCATCAATCAATGACTTAACGGTTAATAATAAATTAGATATTACAAACGATTTAACTGTAAATAATTTAGTTAAAACTAAAAACTTAGATGTAGAAAATAACTTATTCACAAATAGATTTAAATCTGAAAAGGGAGAAATTACTACAGACTTAATTGTTAATAACGATCTACAAGTTAATAATAACTTTAATGTTAATAATTTAGCTAAAATTAATGAATTGCAAATAGATAATAATTTAACTATTGACAAAGACATAATAGTCAAAAATAAAGCAGAGATTAAAGATATTAAAGTTATAAATGATTTAGATGTAGATAATAATTTACAAGTTACAAATACTTTGGAAGCAAAAGATATTTTAGTTAATAATAATCTTAAAATTGAAAATGAACTTGAAGTTATTAAAGCTAATATCAAAAAACTTAAAGTAGAAAATGAATTAGAAACAAGTAAATTAGAAACCCAAACTATTATTACCAATAATGCTTTAATTAATAATAATTTGGAAATTGACAATGACTTACAAGTTAATAATAATGTAGTAATTAATAAAAATTTACAAATTAACAAAGATTTGGCAATAAAGAAAGACTTAAAAGTTGGTAACAAAGCAGAAATTAAAACTTTAGAAGTTAAACAAGACTTATTAGTTAATGGTGACGAAGTAATTAAAGGTGAATTAACTATTAACAAAGACTTAATTGTTAATAAAAACTTATATCTTGAAGGAACATTAAAAACAAGCAATCTTGAAGTTTTAGGAAACAAAACTATTATAGATACTGAAACTTATAAAACAGAAAATCTTGAAGTTATAAATGATTCGGGTGATGGACCTTCTATAACAATATATCACAATAACTTAAGTAACGATATAATTAAAGCTACTAACCAAAATAATAAAACTTTTATTGTTAACAAAGACGGCAAATTAGGTATTAATACTAAACCAATAGCAGACTTAGATGTAAATGGTAATGCTAATATAAGTGATAGTTTAGAAATTAATAAAGACTTATTTGTAAATAGAAATCAAATCGTAGAAGGAGAGCAAATTATTAATGGCAATAGTTTTGTTAATGGAAATCAATTAGTAAAAGGTAAATTAGAAATAGAAAAAGACTTAACTGTAACAGATTTGCAGGTAGATAATAATCTTTTAATAAATAATAATTTAGAAGTTTCTAAAATAAATACAAATGACTTAAATGTCAATAATAATTTAGATATTGCTAATAATTTAACTGTTAATAATTTAGTTAAAACTAAAGATTTAGATGTAGAAAATAACTTATTAACTAAACAAATTAAATCTGAAACGGTAGAAATTAGTAAGGACTTAATAGTCAATAATGATCTACAAGTTGACAATAATTTAACTATTGACAATTTAGCAAAAATTAATGAATTACAAGTTAGTAACAATTTAACTATAGACAAAGACTTAATAGTTAAAAATAAAGCAGAAGTCAGGGACATTAAAGTTACAAATAATTTAGAAATAGATAATAACTTAAAAGTTGAAAACAACATTGAAGCAAAAGATATTTTAGTTAATAATAATGTTAAAATAGAAAATGAACTAGAAGTTAGTAAAGCTAATATTAAAAAACTTAAAGTAAAAAAAGGATTAGAAACAAATAAATTAGAATCACAAACTATTATAACCAATAATGCTTTAATTAATAATAATTTAGAAGTTACTAACGACTTACAAGTTAATAATAATGTTTTAATTAACAAAGATTTACAAATTAACAAAGATTTGGAAATTAAGAAAGACTTAAAGGTTGATAACAAAGCAGAAATTAAAACTTTAGAAGTTAAACAAGACTTATTAGTTAATGGAGATGAAGTAATTAAAGGTGAGTTAACTATTAATAAAGACTTAATTGTTAATAAAAACTTATATCTTGAAGGAACATTAAAAACAAGTAATCTTGAAGTTTTAGGCAATAAAACTATAATAGATACTGAAACTTATAAAACGGAAA
>Ga0209555_10000357_pt1 | contig 39103 bp, 40 predicted proteins | sample SaaInl85LU_5_DNA_FD_184643 | JGI IMG/M metagenome (GOLD analysis project Ga0209555, IMG submission 184643) | Marine microbial communities from expanding oxygen minimum zones in the Saanich Inlet - ESP_85LU_5_DNA (SPAdes) (version 2) | ecosystem: Environmental > Aquatic > Marine > Intertidal...
ACATTAAGACCAGCTTTAAGTTTGTTTACACCCAATTGATACCCCCTTATGGTAAAAGGAAGGTATTGCCAGAGAAAACTGGCAGATGCGTCAAATGATTTACCATTTAAAAAACTTCCCTCATACTTAATAAGTGTAGAGTCTGCAACAGTAGGAGAAATTCCACTAGCGCCCTCTCTTACAACCAAATAATAATAGGTATGGTTCACTAGCTCTTTTGTGTCCAGACCATAATAATCAGAATCAATTGCAATGGTTTCAGATTGCATCATTTGAGAAAGAGGGGTTTTATTGGCATTATCTCCTGCAAGTGTGTCTACCCGCACTTTAAAGTCAAAACCAACAGGTGGATTTTGAAAAGATTCGTAATTATAAAAGTGTGTATCCAAAAAAGCAGAAATATCTTCAGCATTGGTTGGTTCTACCTCACTTAAATTAAGCGGCGGCACTAATTCTACGCCTACTATTTCATTTTTCTTACAGGAAATAGCAGTGAGTAATACAAAAGCACACAGGAATAAAGTATTCTTAGACATTTAGAATCATTTTAAGGCCGGCAAGATACAATTTTCCCGTATTTTTGTCAGAGACATTAACAAAGATTTTTGTATTGTTTATGCGTTTAGACAAATACCTGTGGGCCCTGAGATATTTTAAGACCAGAAACATTGCTTCAGAAGCGTGTAAGAAGGGTCAAATCAGGGTTAATGATCAAATTGCCAAGCCTTCCAGGGAAGTTTATCCTATGGATAAACTGCTCATTCGAAAAAATCAGATTAATTTTCAATGTACTGTACTAGATATACCTACTAGTAGGTTGGGTGCTAAATTGGTGGACATGTACCGTAAGGACACCACCCCATTGGAGGCATTAGAACAACACAAAGTAGCCGCATTGGCTCAAGAACACTATAGGAAAAGTGGGACTGGAAGACCCACAAAGAAAGAGAGAAGAGACCTATCAGACTACGCCCAAGAGAATGAAGAAAACACCGATTGGGAATAAGAATACAGCATACTATGGATACAAATCAAGACTTAAGCCAAGCCTATTGGGAGGAGAGATACAACAAAGAGGAAACTGGTTGGGATATTGGAGGTATTTCTCCTCCAATGAAATTTGCCATAGACCAATTGGCTTTTCAATATCCGGAACAAAAAGATTTAAGCATCTTAATCCCTGGTGCTGGCTTGGGACATGAAGCCATTTATCTGCACCAAAAAGGGTATACAAATGTTCATGTATTGGATATTGCTAAAAAACCTTTAGCAGAAATTGCCCGTAAGTGCCCAGATTTCCCCAGCAATCACTTGCATTGTGAAGACTTCTTTAATTTTAAAAAAGAGGCATTTGATATTATTTTTGAACAAACGTTTTTTTGCGCCATACCACCTAGCTCCAGAGAAATGTACGTCCTAAAAATGCATGAATTACTAAAGCCAAAAGGTATTTTAAGTGGCCTGTTTTTTAATTTTCCTTTAACTGATCAGGGACCTCCATTTGGAGGAAGCATAGAAGAGTATTTGGATTTATTTGACCCTTATTTTCTCATAAATTTTATGGAAACTGCCCAAAATTCAATAAAACCTAGAGCAGAGAAAGAACTCTTCTTTATATTTGAAAATAGATCTCAAAAACAAGCTTAAACATTTAAATCATGTCACATCAAATATTAACACACCAAGAGATTGCCCATAAAATTCAGAGAATTGCATATCAAATCTATGAATCTAATGTAAATGAGAAAGAAATTGTAGTGGCAGGTATTATAGGTACTGGACTTGAATTTGCGAAAAAAATTAGTCGTGTTCTTCAAGAAATCACCGACGCTACTATTTTACTTTGTGAATTAAACATGGATAAGAAAAACCCACTTAAGGGTGTAAGTACCTCTATTGATAAAAGTGATTATGAAAATAAATCAGTGGTATTAGTAGACGATGTTTTAAATTCAGGAAGCACCTTAATTTATGGGGTACATCATTTTCTTCAAGTGCCTCTAAAACAAATTAAAACAGCTGTTTTAGTCAATAGAAATCACAAGAAATACCCAGTGAAAGCAGATTTTAAAGGGATTTCACTTTCCACTTCATTACATGAACACATTGAGGTAAGATTCGAAAAGGACAATGACGCAGTGTATCTGAAGTAATCTTTTTTAACTAAGCTATAACTCCTTTATCCTGCTTAGGCTTCCTGTAGCTATTTTATTTTCTAAGACCACCTATGGCTACATTATTTTACTAAGGTTTCCTATAGCGGTGTTATTTTACTAAGGATTTTTTGTGAAATTTCATTGGGTGCTTGACCAAGTGCAGGGACAACTAGATGCGCTTGTTCATAAAAGGGTGCCCTTTCAAATAGGTGTTTTCCCAAAAACTCCGGCAATTGCGCTTTATCTAAACCTGCAATTAGCGGTCTTTGATCCATTTCATCTTCTAGACGAGTCACTAACTCTGGTATAGAAAGCTTTAAATACACCACAACGCTATTGGTAAAAGCTTTCATCTTTTCCATATTGTCGCCAAAACAAGGGGTTCCCCCTCCAGTAGACAAAACAAATGAGTCCTCAGAATTTCCAAGATGAATAAGGGCTTCTCGCTCTGCCTTTCTAAAAAAAACCGCCCCCTTAGTTTTAAACAGATCTGTAACGGACATCTCGTGATTTTCAGAGATATAGTGATCTAAATCTATAAAAGGAATGGCTAAACTTTCAGCTAAAAGTCTCCCAGTGGTTGTTTTCCCACTTCCCATATACCCTACCAATACAACTTTCATATTTTGTTTAATTCTACAGATACAAAGTTACATTTTCTTCAAAGGTTTTACACCAAAAAGTCACACACAAAAGCATTTAATAAAAAAAACACATTCTTTTTCAAAGCCTAATTGACTGTATAGCAGTACCCTTTAAAAAAAAACAAAAAATTATATGTAATTAGCCTTGGAAAATTAATTATTGATAGTATATTTGCACCCGCTAACAGCAATAAAGTTAGTTAATGACCTGGTAGCTCAGTTGGTAGAGCATCTCCCTTTTAAGGAGAGGGTCCTGGGTTCGAGCCCCAGCCCGGTCACAAAAAAGTTAAGTCTTGCACTTAACTTTTTTTGTTTGCAGTCTTTTTGAACAATTTTTTGTTTCTTTAGTATGCAAATGCTCACGTGGTGAAATTGGTAGACATGCCATCTTGAGGGGGTGGTGTCCTATGGACGTGCTGGTTCGAATCCAGTCGTGAGCACTTAAAAGTAGTATACTTCACCTAAGCGACTTCCTACGGAAGTCGCTTTTTTTTTGCCTGCTGAACTACAAAAGATTTACTACATTTAATCATGTATTAAATCATGAAATAGATCATTTGTGGCTTTACCAAAAAAAGTGTCAATCATTGGCGGCGGAATTCAAGGACTGTGTACCGCTTATTACCTCAACAAAGAAGGCCTTGAGGTAAGCGTATTTGAGCCAAAAACAGCAGAAACAGGTGCCTCATATGTCAATGCTGGCTACCTTACCCCCAGTCATATTATTCCATTAGCAGCGCCAGGAATGATCAGCAAAGGATTAAAGTGGATGCTAAATTCAAGTAGTCCCTTTTATGTAAAACCAAGAATAGAGCGCGATTTCTTAAAGTGGTCTTGGCGGTTTTACAAATCGAGTACACTTCAAAAAGTAACTGCTGCCATACCTGTAATAAAAGAGATAAACCTACTCAGTGAACAGTGTTTCAAAGAAATTAAATCAAGTGGAGATTTAGGAGACTTTCAACTGGACCATCATGGACTACTCATGCTCTATAAAACAAAATCTGCAGCAAAGGCAGAAAATGAAGTGGCCAAAAAAGCGGCCAGCCTTGGTCTAAAAGTGAGCTATCCGGATCAGAAAGAATTAAATAACCTACAACCTCAACTAAGCAAAGACATTATAGGGGGCATATTATATGACTGTGACAGCCACACTACCCCAACAGAAATAATGCCTAAGCTAAAAAAGAGGCTCCTAGATTCTGGAGTCAAGTTCATCACAGAAAAGGTGTGCCGTTTTGAACAAAAGGAAAATAAACTTACCGCTATTGTCACGGACAAAAACAACTACCCTATAGAAGAGGTCGTTATAGCTGCAGGGGCATGGAGTGGCCAACTCGCCAAACAGCTAGACATAGATGTATCACTAGAGGCAGGAAAAGGTTACAGAATAGATGTTCACAGAGAGACTGGTATAAAAATACCCGCCATACTCATGGAAGCAAAAGTAGCCGTGACACCAATGAAAGGTTTTACACGTTTTGCAGGAACCATGGAATTATCCGGTATTAATAAAACCATTAGAAAAGAGCGGGTCAATGCCATTGCTAAAGCAGCAGAGGCCTATTATCCAGGGCTAAAAATCACAGCTGCTGAAAAAGAAGCAGCCGTTTCAGGAATGCGTCCCGTTTCTCCAGATGGGCTACCATACATTGGAAGGCCAAAGGCCATAAAAAATCTGTGTTTCGCAACAGGCCATGCCATGATGGGATGGAGTCTTGGACCAGCCACAGGTAAATTAATTTCGGAAATTATTTTAAATAAAAAACCCAGTATGGATCTATCACCCTTTGATCCTAACCGAAAATTCTAATCCCTAGATCTAATTCTATTTTCTAGACCTAATTCTAATCTCTAGACCTAATTCTAATCAAGCGACCTAATTTTAACCTTTTTAAACCACACCCCTGAACCGTGATCTTGTAGGGCTAAATATCCCAAATTAGCCTTCCCATAGTCAGGATAATCAGACCATTTTCCGCTGTTTCTAAGTGCTTGCCATTCAGACGTAAATTTATCAAAAGACACTATAAGCGCGCCGTTTAGGTAATGAGACACCTTGCCATGATCGAAAATAATTCGGCTGCTATTCCATTCCCCTACTCTATTCAAACGCTTGGCGTCGTTAGCAATATGCATGGCGTAATTGGCGCCTGTTTTTTGCCAATCCTCAATGGGAGAAGGAAAGCCAACGTCATCCAAAAGCTGATACTCCGGTGCAGTCTGATAGGGTGAATGATAAATGGGGTCTTCTACCACATGATAAAAAACACCACTATTACCTTCTGGACTTATTTTCCAAGACCAGGAAAGTTCAAAGTTCTCGTACATTTTAGTAGAAATAATATCTCCTCCCACATCTCCAGCCATGCCAAAGCAACTGATAAGACTATCAGAGATTTGCCAATTGGCAGGAAGTGTGTCCTGGTTATAGCCCCGCCATTTTTCTGGAGACATTAAAGATTCCCAAGAATCATTTTCATTTAGATCTCCTATTTCTATGGAATCAATTTGGGGTACACTAGTAGAAAGAGTGCCCTTATTTTGATTGTTTTTACAACTAATTTGGCCTGCTAAAAGCAGCCCGATGCCCCATAAATATATCTTTTTCATCATTTATTTTTTTAATTTCATGCTTTTAGGATCCCATAAAATGGCTTTATTCTGATAGTAACTGTCATTACACGCTAAGGCGGGTGCAGCAGCCCTGTAACCGAAAACTGCGTCTTCTACCACAGAATCTCCTCCTCTAATGGCAGTAAGCCAATTACCAAAATGATCATGATGTGCTCCTAGGTATCCTTTTTCTGCTTCATACACAATCTCCTCTTGTGGCTTCATTTGTTTTCTAGCAACGCTATTAGCAGAACTACTGTCTTTTGCTTGAGCTGCCAAATAAGGGTCTGTCTCAAAACTTTCTGCATTTCTCCTCACAATTACTTTATCCCATTGCACATCCATAGCTCCTTCACTACCAACAATGCGCAAATAAGTAGTTCCAGAGGTACCATCTACAAAATTACACCGTAACGAAAGATTAAAAGCAGGGTGCTGTGGTGTTTTAGGATAGTCAAATACTCCTAACATTACATCCGGCACCTCCCTCCCATCATTCCAGTATCTGAGGCCTCCAGAGGCATAGATCTGATCAGGTCCATAAGAATTAGTGATAAAATGTAAGCTAGAAAATAAGTGCACAAATAAATCTCCTGACATTCCAGTCCCGTAATCTCTATAATTTCTCCATCTAAAAAAACGCATGGGATCAAAGTCCCTCTTATTGGTATTGCTCAAAAAAGTATCCCAATCTACCGTATCTGTAGAAGCGTCTTCTGGTATATTGTATTGCCAAGCTCCTGTAGGGCTTCTTCTGGCCCAAAACCCTTCTGCAAAATTAATGTCCCCTATAGCGCCTTGGGCCAATAGTTCTCTAGCTTTTTCATTACCAAGAGAAGAGAGTCCCTGACTACCCACCATAAAAACTTTTCCAGTTTTTCTTTGTGCTTTAATTACGGCGTGTCCTTCCTCCAAACTGTGAACCATGGGCTTTTCACAATACACATGTTTTCCAGCATACATAGCATCTATAGAAATTTGCTTGTGCCAATGATCAGGTGTTCCAATAATAACGGCGTCTACCTCGGGGCGGGCTAGTATTTCCTTATAATCTCTTGTAGTGAAAATATCATTTCCCCATTGAGATTTAGCCTTGTCTAAGTGACCTTGATAGAGGTCACAAACAGCCACTAATTTTACACCAGCATGCGCTAAAACAGCATAGGTATCTTGTGTTCCCATTCCCCCTGCTCCTATAAGAGCGATCTGGACTGTTGAATTTTTTAATGAAAGATCTGATTTATAACTCCTTTTTAGCGACTGTATAGGACTTGCAGATAGAAGAGAAGGCGAAGTAGCTAGTGCCATACTCCCTATAGAGAATTTTTGAACAAATTGCTTTCTGCTCCACCCAAAACTAGAGGGAGTATTTGATAATAGATTTGGTTTTTTCATAAAATAAGCTTGGTTGGTTGGCGTTAAGTTATAAAAAATACTGCATAAGGAACTCCGACACTAATAAAATATAATTACTGTTTAATATTACTATAAAAAAGATAAACAAATTGGATAAATATTGTAACTTTGTTTAAGTTCAAAAAACATGAAATGAGTTTAGTAAAAAAGACTTTCAGCATAAAAGATCTAGAAAACCTTTCTGGTATTAAAGCCCATACAATAAGGATCTGGGAGAAAAGATACAACCTGCTGAGTCCAGAACGCACACAGACAAATATCAGAATGTATAGTCTACTGAGTTTACAAAAACTCTTAAACATAACGTTACTGTATGAAAATGGGCTTAAGATTTCTAAAATTGCTCAATTAACCAATGAGGAAATCCCATTAAAAGTTAGAGAGATTATTGATGAAAAATCTATCAAAAATAACATGATGAATGCGCTAAAGCTATCCATGATTAATTTTGATCAAAATCTCTTCCACAATACCTATAACCAGCTAGTAGTAGACTTGAGCTTTAGAGAAATCTTCAAAGATTATTTTGTACCCCTACTCCAAGAATTAGGCTATCTGTGGCAAACAAATACAATAAGTACTACCCACGAGCACTTTATCACTAATTTTGTAAAACAAAAAGTATACACGAATACAGAAAAAGTACAAAGATTAGAGCCGGTAGATCCAAATAAAATTTTTGTTTTGTTTTTACCTGAAAATGAAGTGCATGAATTAGGGATACTGTACCTAAATTATGAACTCAATTTAAGGGGGTATAAAAGTATTTACTTAGGACAAAGTGTTCCAATAGAAAACCTAGAACCCCTATTAGCCAATGACAACTTCATTGAATTTGTCACCTATGCTACTGTGGAACCATCCAAAGAAAAAATTGACAAATACATCCAACGTTTCAAAAAGAAAATACTCAATAAAAAAACATCACGTCTTTCTATATTGGGTTTTCAAACCCAATATATAGATTTAGTAAACAAACCAGAACAAGTAGGTGTATACAGAGGATACAAAGAATTAATTGAGGATTTAAATTTATAAATAATGAAAAAAATTACGATCATAGGTTCTGGTTTCTCCTCTTTATCTGCTGCATGCTATTTGGCAAAAGCAGGTCACCAGGTCTCTTTATTTGAGAAAAACAGCACCGTTGGAGGCAGGGCTAGACAATTAAAAAGAGATGGTTTTACCTTTGACATGGGTCCCAGCTGGTATTGGATGCCCGATATTTTTGATAAATTTTTTGCAGACTTTGGGAAAGCTACAAAGGATTACTACCAACTAGACAAATTAAGCCCTGCATACAATATTTACTTCAATGAAGGAAACCTTACCATAGGTGACAGCCTAGATAAAATTGTACAGGCCTTTGAAGAAATTGAAGTAGGTAGTGGTGCTAAATTGGAGAAATTTATAGCGGAAGCACAAGACCATTACAGGATTGCAATAGATAAAATAGTGTTGAGACCCGGTTTATCTCCACTCGAATTGGTTACTCCTGAGACAATTACTAGAGTAGACCGTTTCTTTAGAACAATCAGTCAAAGAGTAAGAAAAGATTTTAAGAACCCTAAATTAATAGCAACACTTGAGTTTCCAGTATTGTTCTTGGGAGCAAAACCAAATCAAACACCCTCATTCTACAGTTTTATGAATTTTGCAGATTTTGGTCTGGGAACTTGGCACCCTAAAGGTGGTATGTATGAGATTGTCTTGGCTATGGAAAAATTAGCGCTTTCTTTAGGAGTCAAAATTCACACCAATAGTCCTGTAGATAAAATAATTGTCAGAGATAAGAAAGCTGTAGGGATTTCAATTAATGGGAAAGATATTATGTCCGATATTGTACTGAGTGGAGCAGATTACCACCATTCTGAAACCTTATTAGACCCACCCTTCAGACAGTATTCAGAAACCTACTGGGATAAGAAAACATTTGCACCTTCTTCTTTGCTATTTTATGTAGGATTTAATGAAAGGATTCCAAATGTGGAACACCACAACCTATTTTTTGACAGTGACTTTACCAAGCATGCAGAAGAAATATACGACAATGCTGTTTGGCCCTCTGATCCATTGTTTTACGCCAATTTCCCCTCCATTTCTGATCCTTCTATGGCCCCAGAAAATTGTGAAACAGGCTTTTTCTTAATTCCAATTGCTCCAGATTTAGAAGACAATGAAAATTTAAGGGAAGAATACTTTGATAAAATCATGGATAGATTTGAAGATAAAATAGAAAAAAACGTTCGTGATAGTATTATCTTTAAAGAATCTTTTTGTGTAAAAGACTTTAAAGAAACCTATAACTCATATAAAGGAAATGCCTATGGTATGGCAAACACTTTAATGCAAACTGCTTTTTTAAGGCCAAAATTAAAAAGCAGTAGGGTGCAAAATTTATATTTCACAGGCCAGCTTACAGTTCCAGGACCAGGAGTTCCTCCAGCCCTTATTTCTGGTAAAATTGTAGCGGACCTTATTTCAAAAAAATAATGCGGATGAAAAGCCTATTTGATCAAGTTTCTTACAGATGCAGTAAACAAGTTACTGAATCTTACAGCACCTCATTTTCACTAGCCACTAAAATGTTAGATATTAGTATTAGGCAAGACATTTATAACATCTACGGTTTTGTAAGATTCGCAGACGAAATTGTAGATAGTTTTCACGATTATGACAAGGCTTTACTGTTTGAAAGATTTGAAAGTGATTTAGCCAATGCCCTTAAGGATAAGATTAGTCTAAACCCTATTCTAAACGCTTTTCAACATTCCTTCCATAAGTACGAAATTCCCATGGAACTAGTTTCAGCTTTCATGAAAAGTATGAAAATGGATTTGACTAAAGAGGCTTATATCACAGAAGCAGAGTACAAAGAATACATCTATGGATCTGCAGATGTTGTAGGACTTATGTGTTTAAAGGTTTTTGTCAAAGGAAACATGGAACAGTACAACAATTTAAAAGATGCTGCAATGGCTTTAGGATCTGCCTTTCAGAAGGTTAACTTCCTGAGAGATCTCAAAGCAGATTTTGAAGGACTCAATAGGACCTACTTTCCTAACACAAATCTAAACGCCTTAGATGAAGCGGCCAAGGCGAAAATCATAGAAGAAATTCAAGAGGATTTTTCAAATGGATTGGCAGGAATAGTTTTACTCCCTAAAGAAGTGAAATTTGGCGTATATACTGCCTATATTTATTATTACAAACTACTTAAGAAACTTAAGAATACGCCTCCATTAGAAATAAAAAACACCAGAATTCGGGTAGCCAATCATCAAAAGATGGGCTTGTTGTTAAAGTCTTATTTGAGTTGTAAATTTAACCTAGTTATTAAACCTTCATAATTAAAAAAAATGCACATATTTTATTGGGCTTTATGTTTTATCACTACATTTTGTATCATGGAATTCATGGCTTGGTTTTCACATAAATATATCATGCATGGGTTTTTATGGTATTTACACAAGGACCATCACAAGAAAGATCATGATAGTTGGTTCGAAAGAAATGACGCTTTCTTTATTTTCTATGCCGTTATTAGTATGAGCTTTATCATGACTGCTGTAAACACCTCTTTCTGGCAAGGATGGCCCATTGGAGTAGGAATTATGGCCTACGGTTTTGCTTACTTCATGGTGCATGATATTTTTATACACCAACGTTTTAAATGGTTTAGAAACGCCAATAACAAATTCGCAAAAGGAATTAGAAGGGCTCATAAAATGCACCACAAACATTTAGGAAAAGAAGATGGAGAGTGCTTTGGAATGTTGTTCGTCCCCTTTAAATATTTCAAATAATGCAAAAAAAAGCCATTGTTATTGGCGCAGGTATTGCTGGATTAGCTTGTAGTTTACGATTACAAAAAAAAGGCTATCAGGTAACTGTTATTGAAAGAAACAGGTATACTGGAGGTAAAATGCATGTCCTGAAAAAAGATGGATATAGGTTTGATCTAGGTCCCTCATTATTTACCATGCCAGAATTGGTAGAATCTCTATTTGAATTATTTGAAAAGCCCGTTGAAAATTACTTTACCTATAAAAAAGAGGCTGTAATTTGTCATTATTTCTGGCCAGATGGAAGCTTCTTTAAGGCCTTGGCGGATCCAGAAGAATGGATCAAAGAAGCAGCAGATTTTTTCGGAGAACCCTCAGAGGTTTTAAAAGACTATTTAGATAATAGTGCCAAAAAATACGCTTTAACCGCTCCAATTTTCTTAGAAAAATCATTGCATGATTGGAGTACATACTTTAGTACCACTACACTAAAAGCTATTGGTAATCTAGGCGCTTTAGATCTATTTAGTTCACTGGACAAACACCATAAAAATATATTTACCAACAAAAAACTCATACAATACTTCAATAGATTTGCCACCTATAATGGCTCCTCTCCCTTTAAGACTTCTGCTATTATGAGTATGATTCCTCATTTAGAAATGCACAAAGGGACTTATTTCCCTACAGAGGGTATGCATGCTATAGGGCAATCGCTTTTTCAATTGGCCAAAGATGTGGGGGTCCGTTTTCTACTTGAAACCCCAGTACTTAAAATTAATGTCAAAAACAATAGCGCAAAGGGAGTGGAAATAACCGTAAATGGAGAAAACCAAAACTTAGAAGCAGACGTGGTGGTATCTAATGCAGACGTGTTTCACACCTATGAAAAACTACTTCCAACCGTTCAAACTCCTAAGAGAATTGTTCAAGAAGAGAGATCGAGTTCTGGGCTCATATTTTATTGGGGCATTGCTTCCACTTTTCCTTCCTTAAACCTTCACAATATTTTTTTTAGTGATGACTATGAAAGTGAATTCAAAGAAATATTTGAACAACACACCCTACCTTCTGATCCAACAATTTATGTAAACATAAGTTCAAAGGAAAAACCTTCGGACGCCCCTGAAAATTGTGAAAATTGGTTTGTCATGGTTAACGCCCCAGCAAATCAAGGCCAAGACTGGGAAGATTTAAAACAAAAAATGAAGCATACAATTATCCAGAAATTGTCTAATCTATTGGGGGTTAATATATCTGACTATATTGTCTGTGAAGAAATTTTAGATCCAGTTGGTATAGAAAAAAACACCAGTGCTTACCAAGGTGCCCTTTACGGTACTTCAAGTAACGATCCTAAAGCAGCATTTTTAAGACAATCTAATAAAAGCCATATTGATAATTTATTTTTTTGCGGTGGATCTGCACATCCTGGTGGTGGGATTCCGCTATGTCTGCAGTCTGCAAAAATTACGGCTGATCTAGTTCCGGCAATTTAATCCAAGACAATTAATTTGATAGAAAATTGCATGAGTTAAATTTGACCCAACACCATAAAATATCACTAGAAAAAAATCATTTGCTAAAATTAAAACAAAAAAATAATTGATGACAAAGACTATTGAAAGACAAATTGAGCCCAAAACAAGTTTGGCTATTGGTTTGGTTTGGCTATTCAACATTACGGCAATCATTGGCATTGGATTAGGACACCAAGAATGGTTTATTGAGAAAACATATGTAAATATGCTGCTTTATACTGTTTTTTTAATCGCTCTATTTCCTATAAACGGCTCACGAAATATATTTCTTTTCACTTTGGCGTTTCTAATTGGCATGTCTAGTGAATGGATAGGTGTACATACGTCTTGGCTATTTGGCAGTTACTTCTACGGGGAAAATTTAGGAGTTAAGTTAGGTGGAGTACCCCTACTTATTGGTGTAAACTGGGCTGTGCTTAGTCTAATATCGGCAGATCTCGTACATCGGTTAAATACCTCTAAATATATTAAAGCACTACTTGCTGCAAGTCTCATGGTGGGCTTAGACCTATTCATGGAATACTCAGCAGCTTCATTAGACTTTTGGTACTTTGAGGGTGGGCTAGCGCCTTTAAAAAACTACCTGAGCTGGTTTGCGGTGGCCTTTGTGATTCAGCTGCTTATAAACGACAACTATTCTCATGGAAACAGAAAGTATTCGCTACATCTAATCCTAAGTCAATACGCTTTTTTCGCGGCTTATTTATTGCTTCAGTAAGGAGGATAATTCTGCCATAAAATCTGGTTTGTCCCAATCGCTAATTCGAGAAGTTTCTAACACTATTTTACCTGTTGAACTAACGACATAAGTGGTGCCTAAATCCATGCTTTTAAAAGGGCTTTTATCTTCCACTACCCTATAAGTAATAGGAAATGAAAAGTTTTGGGTTTTAATGAACTGCCTAACAGGATCACGTTCCTCATCTGTAACAATAAGAAAAACAATATCATTGCCAAAACGATTGTAAAGCCTTTCAATACTTTCTAGGGAAGCCTTTGAAGGCAAATGCCAAGAGGCCCAAAATGACACAAAAACAAGCTTTCCTTTATACTGCTCTAAAGAAAAAAAGTTCCAATCCTTATCTTTTAACCTCCATTGATAGGTGGGAAGTTCGTATTGATCGTCTATACTTAAAAAGCTTGGTGTTGGCGCGAGTAATTTGGTCAAGAGTAATTTACCTTGACTCCCTAGTGGTGAATACATCAGTAACAACACTAGTCCAATAGCTATAAGTATTAGGACAGATTTTGACTTCATAGTATAAAAATAAAAAAAACACTCCATACTAGATGGAGTGTTTTTTTATTTATTGGACTACTTATACCTAAGCAGCGTTCTCTTTTTTAATTACATTTAAAGCAGATCCTGCTCTAAACCAAGCTATCTGTGAATCATTATAAGTATGATTTACTTGAATAGTATGAGCAGTTCCATCTGAGTGTTTAATTTCAATAGTCAATGGTTGCCCAGCTTTAAATGAAGCAATATCTACAAAGTTAAAGGTGTCGTCTTCTTTGATTAAATCGTAATCAGACTCATTGACAAAAGTCAAACCTAGCATTCCTTGTTTTTTAAGGTTTGTTTCGTGAATACGAGCAAAAGATTTTACAAGTACTGCCGCTACACCTAAATGTCTTGGTTGCATGGCCGCATGCTCTCTAGAAGAACCTTCCCCGTAGTTATGATCCCCTACCACTATTGTTTTAATACCAGCGGCTTTGTAAGCCCTTTGAGCGTCTGGCACTCCCATGTATTCACCACTAAGTTGGTTTTTTACAAAATTTGTTTTTTGATTGAAAGCATTTACTGCTCCAATCAATGTGTTGTTCGCAATATTATCTAAGTGACCTCTAAATCGCAACCATGGACCCGCCATTGAAATATGGTCTGTTGTACATTTACCTTGTGCTTTAATTAAGAGTTTCACTGCTGCCAAACTTTCGTTTTCAATGGGCTCAAAAGACTCCAACAATTGCAATCTTTCTGAAGTAGGACTTACTTTAACTGAAACTCCAGAACCATCTTCATCAGGAGCAATAAAACCAGCGTCTTCTACTGCAAACCCATTTACAGGTAATTCAATACCCAAGGGCATATCTAATTTAACGGCTTCCCCATCTTCATTGATCAAGGTGTCGTTCATTGGATCGAAATCCAACCTTCCTGAGATTGCTATAGCTGCAACCATTTCAGGGGAACCTACAAAGGCATGGGTATTTGGGTTACCGTCTGCACGCTTAGAAAAGTTTCTATTAAAAGAATGTACAATGGTATTTTTCTCGTCCCCTTTAAGGTCACTTCTGTCCCATTGTCCAATACAAGGACCACAAGCATTGGTAAATATCGTAGCGCCTACCTCTTCAAAAATCTGAAGTAGTCCATCTCGTTCTGCAGTAAATCTAATTTGTTCAGAACCTGGATTAATACCGAAATCTGACTTAGGTTTAATCTTCTTGTCAATAGCCTGTTTTGCTATTGAAGCCGCTCTTGTCAAATCTTCGTAGGAAGAGTTTGTACAAGATCCTATCAATCCCCAATCTACTTTTAAAGGCCAATCATTTGCCTTGGCCTTCTCTCCTAATTCTCCAACTGGAGTGGCAAGATCTGGTGTAAAAGGACCGTTTAAATGAGGTCTTAACGTATTTAAGTCTATTTCAATGATCTCATCAAAGTATTTTTCTGGCTGTGCGTACACTTCAGGATCTGCTGTAAGGTAATCTTTAACCTCATTTGCAGCGTCTGCAACGTCATTTCTATCTGTAGCCCTTAAATAACGTTCCATTGAAGCGTCGTATCCAAAGGTGGAGGTAGTAGCGCCTATTTCAGCACCCATGTTACATATGGTACCTTTACCGGTACATGACAAGTTTAGTGCACCTTCCCCAAAATACTCTACTACGGCACCTGTTCCTCCTTTAACAGTCAGAATTCCAGCAACCTTAAGAATCACATCCTTAGCAGAAGTCCAACCAGAAATATTACCTGTTAACTTGACCCCTATCAATTTAGGAAATTTTAACTCCCAAGCCATACCTGCCATTACATCTACTGCGTCTGCACCTCCTACTCCAATAGCTAACATTCCAAGACCACCTGCGTTTACAGTATGTGAGTCTGTACCAATCATCATGCCTCCTGGGAAAGCATAATTTTCTAAAACTACTTGGTGAATAATACCTGCGCCTGGTTTCCAAAAACCAATACCGTATTTGTTTGAAACAGATTCCAAGAAATTAAATACCTCTTCACTGGTACTATTGGCTACTTTTAAATCTGCCACTGCACCACTTTTAGCTTGAATAAGGTGGTCACAATGAACTGTTGTGGGTACTGCAACTTTGGCCTTTCCGGCTTGCATAAACTGCAACAAAGCCATTTGAGCGGTAGCATCTTGACAAGCAATTCTATCTGGGGCAAAGTCTACATAGTCTTTCCCTCTGGTAAATGCTTTATTTGGTGTGCCATCCCACAAATGGCTATATAATATCTTTTCAGACAAAGTTAAGGGTCTCCCCACTAATTCACGTGCTTGATCTACACGCTCCGCCATTTGGGAATACACCCCTTTGATCATATCTATATCAAATGCCATTTGATTTTGGTATTTAAGTTAATGCTGGTAAAAATAGTAAAAAGTGAGGAGTTCAATAGCAAGAAATCGTTTTCGAAAGGAGTTTATTCAACTTTTATTAAGAAACAGTCTTGTTTTTAATAAATTGACAACAAACACCCATGAAAATTATTCTTTCACCCAGTTGTTTGCAAAATCACAGTCTCTATTAGACTTACTTACACTGATGTAAGTATCCTCAATATGGGTTGCACGCCAAGCATTAATTGCTTTTAATTGCTTTTCGGTCTTAGCGAGTTCTTGAATTTTCATATAATCTCTGGCAAAATCTGCCGTATGCTCATCGTACCTATTAGAGATTTTTAATATTTTGTACTTGGTTTGTCCACCTCTTGGATCTGGCTCTTCTATGGGAGATGAAATTTCATTGTCATTTAAATTACTCACTTGCTTATAAAGACTTGGATCCATTTTAGTCAATTCAAATCTAGAATCGTAATTGGTTGGATTTCTGAGTACTCCCCCGTCAAATTTGGTTTCTTTTTCATCAGAGAAATTAAGTGCCGCTTCTGCAAAAGTAAAGGCGCCTTCCTCAATTTTATTTTTAATATCCTTTAATTCATCAATAGCCTCTTTTACAGCACTACTTGGCACTTCAGGAACCATTAAAATATGTCTTAAATCCAATTCCTGACCCCTGATTTTTTCAATGTAAATAATATGATAACCAAAGGGGGTTTCAAATGGTTCTGAAATCTCACCTTCTTGTAAAGAAAAAGCCACATCCTTAAATTCTTTCACGAAAGGAGTTTCTCTAGTCATAGGGTAAAAACCACCTTTAGATTTTGAACCAGGATCCTGGGAATATAAAATAGCCTTCACAGAAAAACTCGCATTATTATCTTCCACATCTGCTTTTAATTCCTTGAGCTTGTCTATCACTTTTTGTTTCTCTTCCTCAGGAGCTTTAGGGGTTTTTACAATTTGAGAAATCTCTAACTCAGCACCAAACACAGGGCGTTCTTCTTTAGGGATGTCGTTAAAAAACTGTCTCACTTCCTCTGGAGTAATTTCTATCTCTTCTACTACCTTAGTTTGCATTCTTTCAGAAAGCATTCTGAGTTTATTAATTTTATATAATTCTTGTCTAAAACTCTCTTCATCCTCTTTTTTATACACTTTAAGCACGCGATCCAAAGAACCTGCCTGCGAAACCAACTGTTGTAACTGGCGTTCCCCAATAGCGGCTATTTCGTCGTCTGAAATAAGCACACTATCTTGAACTGCTTGGTGTGCAAAAAGACGGTCTTCCATGAGTTTACCTAGAAGTTGGCAACGATTTACATCTTGATCAGATACTCCTTGACTTTTTAAGTCTATCAGGGTTTTTTCAATATCAGACTCTAATATGACATAATCTCCTACTACAGCTGCAATACCGTCCAGCTTTATTCGTTTGAATGCCTGTTTAACTTCAGATTGAGCCAATGAATCCATTGACTGAGGCGGTTCTACCTGACTGTCTTGCACCGCTAAATTGTCCTGAGCCATTAAGGTCATTGAACACATAAATAATAGCGCTGCACTTATAAAACGAGGGTGTTTAATGGTAAATTTCAAGTTCTTTATTTTTAATAGCTTCATCAATTATATCTCTTTCTATTTGTCTGAGAAACTCCTGTTTCTTTCTGATTTTCAAAATTTGCTCTAAGGATGGCTTCACATAACTTAAAGGGGCTATGTCATTCACTTCTAACACTTCTTGGACTTGACCCAAATATACCCCTAATGAATCCCGTAATTCAAAAAATTGTGATTTTTTTAAATATATTTCTTCATTATCTAGTGCCAAAGGACCTATTTCTTTAACTATTCTAGTCAAAGGAACCCATATGGAGTCGTTTAAATTCAACTTGTTAAATTGAATACTAATAGAATCTAGATAACGTATGTCCGATTCTTCAAAAGTTTTTAACTTTATTGCAATCAAAGCAACATCACTGTAATTTATAGGAAGGCTTACAAATCTCAGCCGAACTAATTTTTCTTTCACTAAAAAGTTTTGTTGCTCATTGGCATAAAAAGCAGCCAACTCTTCCGAGCCAATCACTGTATCTGATCTAGAATTGACTAGTGCCTCTTTATAAGCTAATGTGTATAAATCACTTTTGTAATTAGACACCAAGCGGTCAAAAGCTTCCATCTTTGCAACAGGTAAGTTAATCAGTGATTTCTGTATGAGTAACTCTTTAGCTGCCCATTGGTTAATATAATCATTGACTATTGCTACGGAGTCTTGGGGACTAGCATTCTGATATAAATAGGATGGAATGTCTTCTAAAAGCAAGTATTGGTCACCTAGTTTCGCCACTGCATTCTGATCAACATCTGGACGTAAAAATGACTCACAGGACTGTAAATAAAAAAGCAGGACTATTAGCCCAAAAGATACATATGAATTTTTCCTGTTCTTCATCTTACAAAAATAAAAAATAAGCTGGTCTATGTCTTGTTTATAAGCCTAAAATTAGGTTAATTTATGACTTAGACTAACACTAAAATGGAAGAAAAAATAAAATTAATCTGGGATTTCAGAGGTCCAAATGCAGCGCCCACAGCCACACATCATACTATTCATTTAAAGGAATTTTGTGAAAAAGAAAATTACCTAGAACTAGACATTGGCACTGCTCTCATTTCTGAAATGCACAGCACGGCATATGTGGTGGTTCCAAAAGACCTCATGATTGTGTTCAGAGACGCACTAAGGCCTCATAGAGGAGAAAAAACAGCTTAACAAAGACTTATGAAACCAGTTTTAAAAACAACATATCGCTCCTTAAAAGGAATTGTTTTAACTGCCACTGCTACGGTTTTTTTTAGCTGCGGCAGCCATCCTAAAAACTTTGACAACGCACTAGATTATGCGCTGTCCAGCCCCTCTAAAAAAATTAAGAGAGTCATGGATAATCTAGAGGCTCACGAGCTTCAAATTTTATTGACAACTGTTGAAAGAGATCTTACAGAAAATCTCGTATTTCTGGAGCATTCATTCCAATTAGACTCCCTACATTATTTTTATCCTGCCAGCACTGTGAAATTTCCTGCTGCAGTACTATCACTAGAAAAACTCACTGAATTAAATAGGTCTCACCTAGACCATTATATGGTAGAGGGAGATACCAGCATGTATAATTTTGCGGCTACGATCAATGAGATCTTCGCTGTTAGTGATAATGAAGCCAACAACAGGCTTTTTGAATTTCTTGGAAGCGATTATATCAATAGCAAACTAAAAAGCAAAGGCATTCACCCCCTAAGAATATCACACAGACTCTCTACGTCAGATGCCGCCAATCCTACCACCAAGTCAATAGATCTAAGTTCCAATGGGAACAACACTTTAACCATTCATTCTAACACCAATAATACCCCCAGGCCTTTAAAACTTAAACATCTCAATAAAGGGATTGGCTATATTCAGGATGGGCTCCCCATAGACACCCCTTTTGATTTTTCTTATAAAAATTATTTTTCACTCAGCGCACAGCACGAAATGATCAAAAGAGTCATTTTCCCTGAGGCCTTTAAGACATCTGAACGTTTTCTAATATCAGAAGAAAAACGGAATTTTTTGCTGGAGTCTATGCACAAACTGCCCAGAGAACAAGGCTATGATCCAAAAACATATTATGACAGTTACGGTAAATTTCTTTGGTTTGGAGACACTAAGAAACAACTACCAAAGCATATAAAAATCTACAACAAAGTGGGATATGCCTATGGCACCCTCACAGATTGCGCTTTTATAGAAGATCGTAAAAATAACTTATCTTATTTTGTAACCGCCACCATTTTAGTCAATCAGAACGGCATATTCAATGACAACAACTACGAGTATGACAGCATAGGGATTCCATTTCTAGCAGAACTGGGAAGACAGATTCACAAATACGAAAAGTACCGAAAAAAAAATCTTCGCACCTCCATTTCTAAAGGACAGTAGATCCCTTTAAAAAGAACCCTAAAAGGCTATTTTTCTAATGGTGCTACGTTCTCAGGAACGCCGTACAAGTCAAAATCTCCTGCTTCCGTAATTTCTACCCTAACAAACTCCCCTACTTTTAGGTAATACGCACTGGCATCTATCAGTACTTCATTGTCTACATCTGGAGAATCTGCCTCTGTCCTACCCACAAAATAGTTTCCTTCTTTTCGATCAATAATACACTTAAAAGAACGGCCTACTTTTTCCTGGTTTAGCTCCCATGAAATTTGGGCTTGAATGTCCATAATCTCCGCTGCTCTGGCTTCTTTCACTTCCTGAGAAACATTATCTTCTAAGCCATAGGCATGAGTGTCTTCTTCATGACTGTAGGTAAAACATCCCAAACGATCAAAACGACGCTCAATTACCCACTGCTTAAGGGTCTGAAAATCTTCTTCTGTTTCTCCAGGATACCCCACAATCAGGGTTGTTCTAATAGCCATTTCAGGTACTCTTGATCTAAATTCAGCAATGAGTGCATCTGTCTTAGCCTTCGTAGTTCCCCTTCTCATACTCTTGAGAATAGGATCTGAAATATGTTGTAATGGAATGTCTATATAATTACAAATCTTAGGCTCCTGCTTCATGAGGTCTAAGACCTCTAATGGAAAGCCAGTTGGAAAGGCGTAATGCAATCTAATCCAAGAAATGCCCTCTACCTTTACGAGTGCCTCTAACAATGCTGCCAAGGCGCGTTTCTTATACAAATCCAATCCGTAATAGGTAAGGTCTTGTGCAATTAAAATAAGCTCTTTCACCCCTTTTGCGGCCAGTGATTCCGCTTGAGTGACTAGCTCCTCTATGGGGGTACTCTTGTGTTTTCCTCGCATGAGTGGAATGGCACAAAAAGAACAAGGCCTGTCACATCCCTCAGCAATTTTCATGTAGGCATAATTCTTTGGCGTCGTAGTAAGACGCTCTCCAATAAGCTCATGCTTATAATCTGCCTCTAATGCTTTTAACAAATTAGGCAGTTCAGTGGTCCCAAAATAAGCGTCTACATTAGGAATTTCCTTTTGCAAATCTGGCTTGTAGCGCTCACTTAAACAACCAGTTACAAAAACCTTATCTACTGCTCCTGCCTCTTTTTGAGCCACATAAGACAGTATGGTATTCACACTCTCTTCTTTAGCATTGGCAATAAAACCACAGGTATTAATCACTACAATATTCCCATCCTCTTCATGAGCAACTTCCTTATTGTTGGCTTTTAACTGGCCCATTAATACTTCTGAGTCATAGATATTCTTGGAACAACCAAGAGTGACTACATTTATTTTATTGGTCTTAAGAGACTTTGTACGCATAGGGCGGTTTAAAAAGTTTAATTTCTGTTGAAGAAGGAATCTACAAATTCGTATTTGTTAAATACTTGGAGATCTTGAATGGCTTCTCCTACGCCAATATATTTCACTGGAATTTGAAGCTGATCTGAAATACCAATCACCACGCCTCCTTTGGCGGTTCCGTCTAGTTTTGTAATAGCCAGAGAAGTGACTTCAGTGGCTTTAGTGAACTGCTGCGCTTGCTGAAAAGCATTTTGACCAGTAGATCCATCTAAAACAAGTAGTACTTCATGAGGGGCCCCAGGGATTACTTTATCCATAACCCGTTTAACCTTAGCCAACTCATTCATGAGATTAATCTTGTTGTGCAAACGGCCTGCGGTGTCTATAATTACGACATCGGCGTTTTGCGCCACCCCAGCACTTAAAGCGTCAAAAGCAACAGAGGCAGGATCACTCCCCATCTGTTGTTTTACGATAGGCACGCCTACTCGGTCTGCCCAAACCACCAATTGATCAATGGCAGCAGCCCTAAAGGTGTCTGCAGCCCCCAATACCACTTGTAATCCTTTGCCTTTAAATTGATGCGCCAACTTGCCAATAGTAGTGGTTTTTCCAGCGCCATTCACGCCCACCACCATAATCACATGCGGATGCTCACTTTTAGGAATACTAAAATCTGCGGCTTCTCCGTGATCTGTTTCAGACAACAAGCCGGCAATTTCTTCCTTTAGAATTTGATTGAGCTCGTCTAATCCCACATATTTGTCAGATTTGACTCTAGCCTCAATTCTATCAATAATTTTAAGGGTGGTGTCTACCCCCACGTCTGAACTGACCAGAACCTCTTCTAAATGATCGAGTGTTTCTGCATCTACAGTGGTTTTACCAACCACTACCTTCTCTAATTTATAGAGAAAAGAGGATTTGGTCTTTTCAAGACCTTTATCTAAGGTCTCTTTCTTATCTGAAGAGAAAATTTTCTTAAAAAAACTCATTTGATTAGTTCTGGTGGGTAAAGATATAAAACAAAAAAGCTACTCTCTAATAGAAAGTAGCTTTTAGTATACGCTAAAGTGCGATTATTTTTTAGACAACCATTGGTCTACTAATTCAGGAGCCATTACAGACTCTGCAAAAGTATAGGCACCGGTCTTTGGAGAACGAACCATTTTAATAGCTTTGGTTAATCTTTTCGAACTTGTCTGTAGGGATGCTACTGTCTTCTTTGCCATGGCTTATTATTTTATTTCTTTATGAACAGTCATGCGCTTTAGAATTGGATTAAATTTCTTAATCTCCATTCTGTCTGGCGTGTTCTTTTTGTTTTTTGTTGTAATGTATCTAGAAGTTCCAGCAACACCAGATTCTTTGTGCTCTGTACATTCTAAAATAACCTGAATTCTATTGCCTTTCTTAGCCATCTTAATTATTCTTTATTAGGATTACTTAACCAATCCGTTTTTTTTACCTGCTTCTTTCAATACTGCAGATATTCCTTTTTTGTTAATGCTCTTTAGAGCTCTTGTAGAAACCTTCAAAGTGATCCAACGATCCTCTTCAGGAATATAGAAACGCTTTTTAGAAAGGTTTACTTCAAACTTTCTTTTGGTCTTATTGATAGAGAAGGAAACATTGTTCCCAACCATAGCCTTCTTTCCAGTAATTTCACAAACTTTAGACATTTCGCTTCTTTATGAGTTATTTTAAACAGGCTGCAAATTTATATCTTTTTTATCTCTCTTACAAAAATCTTTTTTAGAATTTTATAATTTCTTTTTGTAAAAGCTCCAAAGCCTTGTTAACAGCCTTCTGTACAATGCGTTCCCGATGGTTCCCCATGGAGAAAATTTCGGAATACACCCCCTTGGGATGTGCAATAGCAATACAAACGGTACCAACAGCAGCGTCTGAGTCTCCTTTTAAGGGCCCTGCATTCCCGGTAGTAGCTATGGCAAAATCAGCACCCATTAGTTTTTGGACCCCCAGAGCCATAGCAGAAGCCACCTCATTACTCACTACTGAATACTGATTTATAAGCGTTTCACTAACCCCTAAGATGTTCGTTTTCTGTTGGGTTTCATAAGCGACAACGCCCCCTTTAAAATAGACAGACGCACCTGGCAAAGCCGTAAAAGCTGCTGCCAATTTCCCTCCTGTACAACTCTCTGCTACAGCTAGTGTCTGCTTCTTTAAAGTGAGTGTTTTAGCCACCACCTCTTCTAAAAGATCTGCAGTCTCCATCCCGTAGACAATATCTCCCAACATGGGCAGCACTTCATTCACTAGGTCTGAAACCTCTTTCTCTAAAAGGTCTTTATCTGGGCCTACGGCCGACAACCGCAAGCGAACCTTCCCCAAACTAGGCAAATAAGCCAACCTAATATGAGGAGGTAAAGCGTCTTCCCAATCTGCAATAGTCTCTGCAATTGCAGACTCCCCCACCCCATAGGTTTGTATAGTTTGATGAATAATATGAGGTCTTTTAAAGTCTGACACAATTTTAGGAATCACTGATTCCGTCATTAGAGACTTCATCTCAAAAGGAACTCCAGGCATAGAAACAAAAACGGTGCTTTCCTTTTTAAGCCACATTCCTGGAGCTGTACCGTAATTGTTTTTTAATGGAATAGCTTTAGACGGCAGCAATGCCTGGGTAAGATTACTCGCATTCATTTTAGTAGAAATATACTTTTCAAAAAGCATCTTAATATGTGCAAGTACCTCAGTATTTTCTACCAAGTGATCGTTAAAATAGGTGCAAAGTGCAGCCTTAGTAATGTCGTCTTTTGTGGGGCCCAATCCGCCAGTAATAAGCACCAAATCTACCTGATTTTGCGCCATTTCTAAGGCAGTTAAAATAGCCGATGTTTGGTCTTTAATACTGAGCATTTCTACCACACTAACCCCTATCTTATTGAGCTCTTGAGCCATATAGGTGGCGTTGGTATCTACAATTTGACCAATGAGAATTTCATCTCCAATGGTGATTATTTTTGCATTCATACTAATGAAAAATCAGTTTTTAATAAAACCACCACTTTAGCTACCAAAGCTTGAAGTTCATCCAATTGATTTTTTAAAATAGACAAGGGCAAAGGCTTCAATCTATTTTTTTCTAATCTTATAGATATTGCCGTTGCTTGATCCAAGCCAAGTAAAATTAAATTAGGTTTTATTTTATGGGCTAGTGCTGAAATATCCAATATGTCTTCTGATTCAAATGCATCTTGCATTTTCTGAATATCCGCAGTGACCTCTGTAATAAAAACCTTCAACACTTTTACTGTGAAGTCCTTATCCCCTTCTGCCACAGCCTCTAATCTAGTTAAGTCATACTTCATGTCTCTTCTTGAATTGCTTGTGATTACTTAACGCCTATTTTAAACATAGATTGCCCTTCTAGAAAACCCTCTAAATAATCTCCCGCTGAAATAGCTCCAACTCCTGCAGGGGTTCCTGTAAATATAATGTCGCCCTTTTTAAGGGTAAAGAAAGTAGATACATATGACACTAGTTGCTCTATAGACCATAACATCTCTTTGGTATTGGCCTGTTGCACCATTTTACCATTTTTCTCAAGTGAAAAATCAAGACTATTGAGCTGAGGAAGGTCTTTTGAGTACTTCCATTCGCCTATCACAGCAGATCCGTCAAAGCCCTTACACTTTTCCCATGGCAAACCTTTAGATTTAAGCTCCTCTTGCAAATCCCTCGCAGTAAAATCAATACCTAGGCCCACCTCATCGAAATACAAATGCGCAAATTCTGGGCTAATGTGTTTTCCCACTTTTTTAATTTTCACTAAAACCTCTACCTCGTAATGAATGTCTGAAGAAAAATCAGGAATATAAAAATCTTGTTCTTTGGGTAAAACAGCAGAGTCTGGCTTTATAAAGACTACTGGATCTTTTGGTCTTTGATTAGAAAGTTCAGAAATATGGTCTTGATAATTGCGACCAATACATATAATCTTCATATAATATTATTTACAAAGCGTTATTTACGTAGTATTATTTACAAAGCGTTATTTAAAGCCGAAAGCCTTAATTGAGTTAAAACTTTTTTAGTGTATAGCGGAAAATCTGCCTGCATTATCCAACTGTAATAGCCCGGCTCGTTTTCTAAAACCTCTATTACTTTTTTAAATTTGTGCTTCCCAAAAGAAAAAACTGCTGCACCATTCTTATCTTCAATAATAAAACCTGCAAAATCCAACGATTTTTTTCTACTGGAAAATTCTGAAAGCCACTTTACTTCATTCTCCAAATCATCGTAACGATCTAATTGCGCCAACAGCACCTCATAAGTAGCTAATGTATCTGCAGCGGCAGCGTGAGCATTCTTCAATTCTTTTTGACAATAAAACTGGTAAGCCGCTCCTAAGGTTCTCTTCTCCATCTTATGGAAAATAGTTTGCACATCTACAGAAACCCTATTTTTCATATCAAAGTCTATTCCAGCTCTTAACATTTCCTCTGCCAACAAAGGAATATCAAACCTGTCGGAATTAAAGCCCCCTAAATCAGCATCTTTAATAAGCGCGTATACTTGAGGTGCAAGCGTCTTAAAATTGGGTTCATTCGCTACTTTTTCATCTGTAATACCGTGTACAGCAATTACCTCTTTTGGAATGGACATTTCAGGATTGACCAGCCAAGTTTTGCTCTCTTTGTTTCCATTAGGAAACACCTTAAGCACGGCAATTTCTACAATTCTATCCTTGGCAACATTTATTCCAGTAGTCTCTAAATCAAAAAAACAAATAGGTCTGTGAAGTTTAAGTTGTGTCTTTTCCATACCCAAAGATAAGATATACAAGCCCTACCTCCTAACGCTCTTTGGGGCTTTATTTGGTATTTGAAAACAACCATGGAAATAATCCAGGGTCTTTAAATGCGAGATCCCAACTGTTGTGCCCAACCCCCTCGTAAAGAGTATAGCGCACCTCGAAACCACGTTTTTTAAACCTCTTCACCATTTGAGTAGAAAAATCTGCAGGAACTACTGGGTCTGCATTTCCGTGAAAAACCCACCATGATGGTCTTTTATATTTTCTGATTGCTCTGGGTGACGCCCCACCACATATAGGAAAAGCCGCTGCAAACAACTTAGGATTGCGTTTGACCAATTCAAAAGTCCCCATACCTCCCATAGAAAGGCCACCTACATACAAGCGGTTTTTATCTAATGAATAGCTTTGAAGCACCTCATCTAAAAGCCCTTCTAAAAGAAGCATTGCCTTAGTTGGGGACCCTTTTTTATAAAAGCTAAAATCTGGACCTCCGCCTTGAGCCACTTCTTTTTTTACATTGCTCCAATAATCACCAGACCCACATTGAGGTACTAGAATTACGGCTGGGTATTTTTCCCTAAATGATTGGGCCCTAAAAAGAGACGCCCCATGAATTAATTGACGCTCGTTATCTGACCCCCTTTCTCCGGCTCCATGTAGAAACAGCACCAATGGGTAAGACTTAGAAGTATCGTAATTTTCTGGTAATAAAATAGCATAGGGCATTTCACCTTCATCCATTTGAAAGACCCTCTTTTCATATGAAGGTGTTTCAGTAGTATCTTGTGCTGCCAAAAATCCCCATGATAAAACAACTAATAAAAAAGTTAATGCCTTTTTCATTATACCGCCCTATTAAGATCCCAAGCTTCTAAATACTCAGCAATTGTCTTAATAAACATTCCACCAAGCGCCCCATTAACTACCCTGTGGTCATATGAATGTGACAAAAACATCTTTGAGCGAATTCCAATAAAATCTCCCTCATTGGTTTCTATTACAGAAGGCACTTTTCTAATGGCCCCTAAAGCAAGAATTCCTACTTGTGGCTGATTGATGATCGGGGTACCAAAAACACTGCCAAAAGACCCCACATTAGTGACTGTATAAGTCCCTCCTTTTATCTCATCTGGCTTCAATTTATTGTCTCTAGCCCTAGTCGCTAAATCGTTCACCACCTTAGCCATTCCTGTCATATTCAATTGGTCTGCATGCTTGATTACGGGTACAATAAGATTTCCGTCTGGAAGCGCAGCAGCCATGCCAATATGAATATGTTTGTGCTTTATAATACGGTCTCCCTCAAGAGAAATATTCATCATAGGATACTTTTTCAAAGCTACTGCAACTGCCTCCATGAAAATTGGGGTGAATGTAAATTTCTCCCCTTCCCTTTGAATAAACACATCTTTTACCTTATTTCTCCAGGCGACAATTTTAGTCACATCTACTTCAATAAAACTTTGTACATGGGCAGACGTCTGTACGCTACTCACCATATGCTGGGCGATAAGTTTCCCCATCCTACTCATTTCTACCACTTCAGAAGCTACATTGCCCACTCCAGACGGAATAGAGGGCTGAGCAGAAGCTGTTTTAGGTTCGCCAAAAACTGTTGCAGATTCAACCGAGGCTGTTTTAGATTCCCTCGAGACCGCATTGTCTTCATGATTAATTGCACTTTGAACAGCCGCTCCAGGAGCCACTGTTTTTCTTGACGCAACAAACAATAAAATATCATTTTTAGTGACCCTACCTTCACTTCCAGAACCCGTAATTTGCGCCAAATCTAAAAGGGACAGTCCTTCTTGCTTGGCAATATTTTTCACTAATGGCGAATAAAAACGTTTGTCATTGGCCCCAGGAGTAACCGCCACAGAAGCTATTGGAATGTATGGCACCTCTGCTGCAATTTCAGCATCCATTTCTTCCGTCTTCTGCACAGAGTGGTTTACATCATCAGTAACAGTATTTTCTGCCACAACCGTTTCTTGGCTTTTGGCAAGTGGAGGCATTTCTCCAGCTGTTTCTATCACTGCAATTACGGCACCTACTTGAACCACCTGATCTACCTCAAAAAGTTTCTCAACAAGTATTCCAGAAACCTCACTCGGAACCTCTGTGTCTACCTTATCAGTAGCAATCTCTAAAACACCTTCCTCCTGTTCAATAGTGTCACCAACCTCTTTTAACCAAGCGGTCAAGGTTGCTTCTGCAACACTTTCCCCCATCTGAGGCAGTTTTAATTCAAATCTTGCCATATGTATAATTATAGTGCTTTATTTGTTTATTTTTTTGCAAAAATAGCATAAAAAAGTCTTCATTACTGACTTTACTTTAATTTACTGTGCTTTTAATGCGTTTTCAAACGGAATTCGCTGAAGTATACTTCTACCAAGGGTAACCTCATCTGCATATTCCAATTCATCTCCAACAGAAATTCCTCTAGCTATGGTAGATGTTTTAATAGCCAAACCTTCTATTTGTTTAAAAATATAAAAGTTGGTGGTATCTCCTTCCATTGAAGCACTCATGGCAAAAATAACTTCTTTCACCACACCTTCCCTCAACTTCTCTACCAATGGCGCAATGTTTAAATCTCCAGGACCAATGCCTTCCATAGGAGAAATCTTACCTCCTAGAACAAAATACAAACCGTTGTATTGAGAGGTATTTTCAATGGCCATAATATCTCTAATGTCTTCTACCACACAAAGCAAACTCTGATCTCTTTTAGTATTGGCACAGATATGACATTGGGCGGTATCTGATATACCAAAACAGTTAGAACAATATTTAATCTCAGTTTTCAAATGCACCAAAGCAGCTGCTAAGTCGGTGGTTTGCGAAGCCTCCTGCCTGAGTAAATGCAACACCAATCGCAAAGCTGTTCTCTTACCAATACCCGGTAACTGAGACATCTCATTCACTGCATTTTCCAATAATTTAGAAGAAAATTCCATAGGGTAAAAATACAATATTTAACAGACATCAACACGGCAATTGTAACTTTCTAACTCAATGTATTATTACAGAATTAAAAGTCATGATCTATTTAAAAGAAACTGATGTATATTGTGGTCACAAAACCCATTCAAATGAGTCCAATTGCTATTGTCGTTTTAATCAGCCTTTATTTTTTAGTGCTCATGGGCATATCTTTTGCCACCTCAAAAAACGACTCCAATGATGATTTTTTTAAAGCTGGAGGTAAATCCCCCTGGTATGTAGTTGCCTTTGGTATGATAGGAGCTTCTTTATCTGGAGTGACTTTTATTTCAGTCCCTGGATGGGTTGCTAGTACAGGATTTAGTTATATGCAAGTGGTTTTTGGTTACCTAGCTGGTTACTTTATTATTGCATTTGTCTTAATGCCTATTTACTACAAAGCCAAGCTCACCTCTATTTATGAGTACCTAAACAATAGATTTGGGGTAGTTAGTTATAAAACAGGGGCATTTTTCTTTTTTATCTCTAGGGTGCTTGGGGCCTCATTTAGACTTTTCTTAGTGGCTATAGTATTGCAACAATTTGTGTTTGACAGTTGGGGTGTTCCCTTTGAAGCTACCGTAATACTTTCCATACTATTAATATGGGCGTATACCTTTAGAGGAGGCATAAAGACAATTGTATGGACAGACACCCTGCAAACTTTATTTATGCTCTTAGCAGTAGGGTTTTCGATCTATTTCATCAATCAAAAATTAGGTTGGACAATGGGGGAATTTCTTTCAAGTGAAGCACTAATTCCTTTAAGTGATCTTTGGGTAACAGATTCCTTTTTTGAAAAAAATCACTTGATCAAATCATTTTTCGGAGGGCTTTTCATTGCAGTTTGTATGACTGGTTTAGATCAGGATATGATGCAAAAAAACTTAAGCTGTAGGGATATAGGAGCCGCGCAAAAAAACATGATTAGTTTTAGCCTGGTTCTCGTTGTGGTCAATTTGATTTTTTTACTCCTAGGTGCCTTGCTATTTATTTATGCAGAGCGTTTCAATATAGCCATGCCACTTTTAGATGGTAGTCCTAAAACAGACCTTTTATTTCCTGAAATAGCACTCAATAGTGGTTTACCGATATGGGTTGGAATTACTTTTATGCTAGGGCTCATTGCTGCAGCTTATAGTAGTGCAGATTCCGCTTTAACTTCTTTAACTACTTCTTTTTGCATTGATTTCTTGGGCATTGAAAAACAGGCAGCAAACACACAGAAAAGTACCAGAAAAAAAGTGCACATAGGAATGAGCGCTTTGCTAGTTTTGGTGATCATCAGTTTCAAATACGTATTGGATAAAAATATTATTGATGGCCTTCTCACAGTGGCCACTTATACCTATGGACCCCTCTTAGGGCTTTTTGCCTTTGGCGTATTGACCAAACATCAGATTAAAGACCAATACGCCTGGGTAGTAGCGCTAGTTGTTTTGGGACTCATCATTACCATTGCCAACCTCCCTGTGGCATGGTTAAATGGCTACATTATTGGGTATGAATTATTGCCTTTAAATGGACTACTTACCTTTATAGGTTTGTACCTTATCCGTAAAAAATAGCAAAAAAAAAGAGGCCAGAGCCCCTTGTTTTTTTATAGAAAATTTGACTGCAACATAATTACAATGAGAAGGGCATCTGCTACCAGCGAATAATAGCTGAGCCCCAGGTAAATCCACTTCCAAATGCAGCCAATACCACTAGATCCCCTTCTTTGACCTTTCCTTGCTCCCAAGCTTCCGTAAGCGCAATTGGAATAGATGCAGCAGTGGTATTTCCGTATTTCATTATATTGTTAAACACCTGGTCGTTGGACAAGCCAAATTTCTTTTGAATAAATTGTGCAATTCTTAGGTTTGCTTGGTGTGGCACCAAGAGTGAAATATCTTCTTTCGTTAATTCATTTGCCCTGAGTCCTTCATTAATGACTTCAGAAAAACGCACTACTGCATTTTTAAATACGAATTGACCATCCATATAAGGGTAGTATGAAAGGTCCTCAGGGTCATTGTCTTCTAAAATATCTGTTACCCACCTACTTCCCATTCCAGGAGCTAATAAAGAAAGTGCTTCTGCATGTTCTCCTTCAGAATGTAAGTGTGTAGACAAAATACCTTTGGTTAAATCTTCTTCTCGAGAAACTATTGCTGCTCCAGCGCCATCGCCAAAAATCACAGATATATTTCTCCCTCTTGTGGTCATATCCATCCCATGGGACTGGAGTTCAGACCCAATAACAAGTACATTTTTATACATCCCCGACTTCACGTATTGGTCTGCTACAGATAGTGCATAGACAAATCCAGAACATTGGTTTCTCACATCCAAAGCGCCTACCGTATCTATACCCAAGTCTCTTTGAACCAGTACACCCGGGCCAGGGAAATAATAATCTGGACTCAGGGTGGCAAAAACAATAAAATCAATTTCTTGCTTATCTATACCCGCTCTTTCTATAGCTACTTGAGCAGCTTTAACACCCATTGTTGTGGTGGTCTCTCCAGAGCCTTTTACTACATGCCTTCGCTGTTCTATACCAGTGCGCTCTCTAATCCATGCGTCATTGGTATCTATTAATTTAGATAAATCATCATTTGTCACTATATTTTCAGGTACGTAATGGCCTAAACCAATAATTTTTGAATGGTATGTCATCTTAAAATATTTCTTGAGACTGCAATATAGTGAGAATTCTCTTATACTAACGGCAAGTCTTTGTAGGTGTTTACTGTTACTTTTGCCTTGAGATCAAACAATAAATTAAACAACCCAAAGAAGGTTCTATTAATATACAAGAAATGTTTAGAACCTCTATTCCCATTCATTTTACGAATGGTAGGATCATTGGCGTAGCGCTCACTTAGTGAAGCAATATTACCCCAAAACACAGGATCTCCAAAATCAAAAACCTCTTTGTGAAAAGGCGCCGTAAACAGACTGAGCATTTCATGAAACAATGCTTTAAAATAATCTATTTCTGCTGCAGTGTCTGAAGGAGTTATGATCTCTAGCGCTTTTAACTTTTGCATAAAAAATACTGGATCTTTTAGGCTTGATTCATTGGCCAACTCAAAATAGGGCACATAAAAATCTTCAGGAATGGATTTAATGCAACCAAAATCTATAGCAACCAATTCTGGATTTCCCGCTTGGGTTTCAGAAATTCTAATGAGGAAATTCCCTGGATGAGGGTCTGCGTGAACCTTTCTAAGCACATGAATTTGATACATATAGAAGTCCCACAAAGCCTGACCAAGAAGGTTCCCATGTACTTCAGAAAATGGTTTAGCCACATATTCGCTCAAATGCACTCCCTGAATCCAATCCATTGTAATAATCCTCGTATTGGACATAGAGGGATAATAGGCAGGAAAAGAAATGTTTTCAATAACACTACAAGCTTTAGAAATTTCTTGACTTTGCGCAACCTCTAACACATAATCCGTTTCTTCGATCAGCTTGTCTTCTACCTCTTTAAAATACTTGTCAGTATCTTGACCTTTTAAGTTAAACATTCTCAAAGCAACTGGCCTTACGAGTGCTAAATCGGATTTTACACTGTCTGCAACACCTGGATATTGAATCTTGACCGCAAGTGTTTTTCCATCTTTGGTCGCCTTGTGCACTTGACCAATACTCGCTGCATTGACAGAATCTTTAAAGAATGTATCGTACACCTCTTCGGGGTAAGCGCCTTGGTATCTCTTAAATACTTTTCGCACTAGAGGAGCTGAAAGCGGAGGAACAGAGAATTGCGCCAAAGAAAATTGTTCTACAAATGCTCTAGGCAGTAGATTTTTTTCCATACTCAGCATTTGAGCCACCTTAAGTGCACTGCCCTTAAGGTCTTTTAAGCCATCGTAAATATCTTCTGCGTTATCTTGATTGAGCTGCTCCTTGTCTAAACTTGGGCTAATTATCTTCTTGGAATAGTACTTTGCATAATTACCGCCAATTTTAATACCTGTTTTAACTAAAGTAGTGGCTCTTTCAATCTTGCCCGTGGGAATATGGTCTAATGTTTTCATTAATTGGACTAAGCCATGCGTTCTTTAAATAAAAATTTTCCTAAGTCTAATACCTGCTCAAGAGGGGTATTATTGAATACTTCAAAAACAGTATTGATAGACTTCTCAATCAGAATATCTGTTTTTTCAAAACTTGGAGAATTATCGTCCATCCAGAATTTAATGGTAAAGAGCAGTTGTACCCAAGCAGCTTCAGAAAATACAGAGGGTTGAAATTGTGTTAGTTTAGATTGCGCACTTGAATTGTCAAGGTCTATTAGATCCTTTGCAAAAGATTTAAAATGATTACGCAGACCGCTTAAAGCCATTAAACTGTGTAACATATTTTTATCTGTCTTTAGCGTGAATAAGACGTAAGATCTGTTTAGTGTAAGTAATTCAAAAAAACTAAAGAAGAATCCCAGCATTTTTTCTCTGCTAGATGTATTGGCATAATCTGGATTTTTCTGAAGTAAACGCATGGTTTGAGAGAAAAATGCTTCCCAAACGCCTTTTTCTAAGGCCTCAATATTTCCGAAAAATTGATAAAAAGAGACTTCTTCAAAATCATGTGCCTTGCAAAAGCCGTATACAGTCACTGGCTTTTTTTCGTGATTTAACACATCTTCCATGTAAGCAGAAATAATCTGGTCTGCATCTAAAACACTTGCTTTTTTTGGGGATACTTTTTTCGTGGCCATTGATGATTTTTTGTTTAAGTAAAATTACAAAAAAATAAAACTAAATAAAGAAGATTTAAAATAAGAAACGCACTTTGTAAAAAAGTGCGTTTCAAACCTAACCAATAAATAAACATAAGGAGTTGCGAATATTGATCTTGTCTTTTTCATAGCAAAGTATTTCCCATCTCCGATACAAATATAATAAATGTTTAATTATTTTAGCAAATTAATAAACAAAATTAACATTGCTATAACATATTGCGATATGAAATTCTGTCGGATGCTGTGTCAGTTTGTCATATTGTTAAGGCTTGGTATTTTAATTGCTAAGTACTTTGTATAATTTTAAACATATAAGTTATGGCCAAAGGCAAGATTAATGTATCAGTGGAGAATATTTTTCCCCTGATTAAAAAGTTTTTATACAGTGATCATGAAATATTCCTAAGAGAATTAATTTCTAATGCTACTGACGCTACACTTAAGTTAAAACACCTCACAGCTATAGGTGAAGCTAAAGTAGACTATGGAAATCCTCAGATCGAAATTAGAATTGATAAAGAAGGAAAGAAAATTCACATTACGGATCAAGGTCTTGGTATGACTTCTGATGAGGTAGAAAAATACATAAACCAAGTAGCATTTTCTGGTGCTGAAGAATTTTTAGACAAATACAAAGACGCCGGTAAAGATGCTGGAATTATTGGTCATTTTGGCTTAGGCTTTTATTCTGCTTTCATGGTTGCTCATACTGTAGAAATAATAACAAAAAGCTTCAAAGATGAGCCAGCAGCCCATTGGACCTGTGATGGATCTCCAAATTTCACTCTAGAAGCAGCCGACAAAAAAGATAGAGGTACCGAAATCATTTTACATATAGCTGAAGATTCCGTAGAGTTTTTAGAGGAAAGTAAAATTAGTGGGTTACTAAGCAAATACAACAAATTCATGCCTGTTCCAATTGTTTTTGGAACTAAAACAGAAACCCTTCCAAAACCAGAAGGTGCTAAAGAAGAGGATCCAGCGCCAACACAAGAAGTACAAAACATCATAAACAACCCAAATCCTGCATGGACCAAAGCCCCTGCAGATTTAAATGAGGAAGATTACAAAGGATTCTATAGAGAATTGTATCCCATGCAATTTGAAGAGCCATTATTTCATATTCATTTGAATGTAGATTATCCTTTTAACCTCACAGGAATTTTATATTTCCCAAAACTAACCAACGACTTAAATGTCCAAAAGGACAAAATACAACTCTATCAAAATCAAGTATTTGTCACAGATAATGTAGAAGGAATAGTACCTGAATTCTTGACCATGCTCAGAGGGGTAATTGACTCTCCAGATATTCCATTAAACGTGTCTAGGTCTTACCTTCAAGCAGACGGAGCAGTTAAAAAAATTGCTACCTATATTACAAAGAAAGTTGGAGACAAACTGAGTAGTTTATTCAAAAATGACAGGGCTGCTTTTGAAGAAAAGTGGAATGACATTAAAATTGTCATAGAATACGGTATGCTATCTGAAGATAAGTTCTTTGACAAGGCAGACAAGTTTGCACTATACCCAACAGTAGACGGCTCTTATTTTACTTTTGAGGAGTTGCAAGAAAAATTAAAAGACAATCAGACAGATAAGGATGGTAAGTTAATTCTGCTATATGCCTCAGACAAAGAGTCTCAACATGCTTATATAGCAGCGGCAAAAGCCAAAGGGTATGAAGTGCTTCTGTTAGATTCTCCTATTGTATCTCACCTGATGCAAAAACTTGAAACATCAAAAGAGAAAATTTCCTTTGCAAGAGTAGACGCAGATCCAATAGATAAACTCATTCAAAAGGAAGAAAATGCCATTTCTAAACTTTCAGATGAAGAAAAGGAAAGCCTTAAAGAAAAAATTGAAAAAGTTACGGGAGAGGGCGGTTTAACCGTTCAATTAGAAGCCATGGATAGTGATAGTGCACCTTTCGTGATCACTGAACCAGAATTCATGAGAAGGATGAAAGAGATGCAGCAAACCGGTGGCGGAGGCGGAATGTTTGGCATGGGAAATATGCCTGACATGCACAACCTAATTGTGAATATTAACCACCCATTGGTCAGTGAAATTCTTCAAACCAAAACACAGAAGAAACAAGATCGACTCATTAGCCAATCTATAGATTTAGCGAAACTCTCTAAGGGCTTACTTAAAGGAGCTGCCCTGAGTGATTTTATTTCTAGAAGCTATGAAATGATCAAATAATCAATATTGATCAGAAATTAAAAAGCCACCCTTTGGGTGGCTTTTTTTTTATGTTCAACTAGAATGGCTAGTCTTCATTTTAATTTGCCACTTTCTTTTCAGCTACAGCGCCAAATTTATATCTTAAAATAAGTTCATGTGTGTTGGCCCTTAGTGCGGTAGAAGAAGTTCTCTGGCCCATTTCGTAACCGTAACCAAAATCCAATCGCTGCATTCCTTTGAATAATAACATGGCAGAGATATAATCATTATTACTCACGCCTACACCAATAGAAAGTTGTTCTTTTAATTCAATTTGTCCCAAAGCTGTGATTTGATTCGGAGCGTCACTCACTACCCTATACAACATCATTGGTCTCAATAAAATAGAATTCCCCAAAGGAATGGAAAGACCGGCTGTTCCATAAAAATGAGGTTTATCGGTAGCCGTAGTAGCAATACCATTAGACTCTTTAAAGCGCTTACTATTCAAGAAGTTAGGCACAGAAATACCTGCAAAAAACTTTTTAGACTGTAAAAAAGCCCCTACTCCAATTGCTGGGTTCATGTAATTATCTACATTGCCTAAAGATTCATTTGATTCTTGGGTAATTCTATTTAATTTATTGAGGTCAATGGTATTAAAAACACCCCCTGCCTTAATACCCAAATGAAGTTTGGTTCCTTCTGAAATTTGAAGTTTATAACTGTAATCTACTGACACAACGCCTTGATTTTCTACATACACCTGATCTGAAAGGTAGCTAAACCCCCAAGAGGCATTATTTTTAACCTTAGTGTTATAAATGAATGAAGTGGCCCTTGGCGCGTCTTCAATCCCTGACCACGCAGCCCTGTAACCTATACTAGCAAAAGCACCTTGAGCACCTGTAGCCGCTGGGTTATACAAGCTCATATTTTGCTCAAAAAATAAAAAATTAGGTTGTTGCTGGGCATAAGAATTTCCCAAACACCCTAAACTAAATAAGAGCAAAAAACTATATTTCATCATTAATAAATTCTGATGCCAAAAATACATAAATTTTCACTCAATTGAGATTTACTGCAAAATGCTTTTGACGTACCTTTAGGATATGCAAACAACTTTGTCACTATATTTTATGTCTAGCCTATATTTCTTTGGAGGTTTTATGCACTTTGTAAAACCCAAAATATATCTAAGAATTATGCCAAGGGTTATTCCAAAACCGCTACTTATGGTCTATTTAAGTGGTGCCGCAGAGATAATACTAGGGGCTGGTGTATTGTTTAAAGAAACTAGAAATATTGCTTTGATTGGTATTATACTTATGCTAACACTATTTCTATGGGTACACTTTTATATGCTAAGTGGAGAAAAGGAAGCCGCTGGAATACCCAAAATCATATTGTATTTAAGAATTCCACTTCAATTTGTACTCATGTACTGGTCATATAGTTATTGGATCTAATTTCTTTTATACCTTTGTAAGGCTATGAAAAAAGAATTTACAGAAATACAATTAGACCGCATTATAGAAATGGCTTGGGAAGACAGAACTCCTTTTGAGGCCATAACTTTTCAGTTTGGCATCTCTGAACAAGAAACTATTGAAATAATGCGTACTGAGATGAAACCGAGTAGTTTTAGAATGTGGCGAGCCAGAGTGCAAGGAAGGGCTACCAAACACGCCAAACTAAGGTCAGAGGCCGTAGGCCGATTCAAATGCAACATGCAGCGCCAAATTAGTGGTAATAAAATTTCCAAACGATAAATTACCAAATAAAAGCCTGGTACAATTCTTTAGAGTTTTAACTCACTTAACAGCTTTTTGACATAGCGAATCATATGTTGCTAAGTTTTATAGGTCTTTCGTAATTTAGTCAAATAAGGCCTCTAATAATTTTGCAAGCCTAAGCCCGCCCTTTTGAAGCTGGTCTCTCATAACTCCAGTATATTTATAAGCGTATTCATAACCTAATTTGCCGTTTTTAGGTAAGTCTTCATATAATTTTTTTGTGATGAGATGTCCTTCTTTCATCCAATCTAAAGGGGTCCCTTTCATCATTTCTTTACGCGCTCTTTTAGACAGCCTAGGAGATTCTTTGGCTAATTCAGAGTAACTCATACCGTAATCATCAATCATATTACTGTCCCAAACCCTATGCAAATTGGTGCTTTTCCCAAACCAAGTTAGCTTTACGTCATTACCTCCTTTGTCTTCTGGACGGCCCATATGCATAGGCTGGTGAAGATCTCCAATGAAATGAACCAATAACTTTAGATGAAAAGCTTTTTCTTCTTTACTTGAATTCACATCTCTTATGGTATTTATACAAACCTGAATGCCTTGAATGATGTCTCCTTTAGGATTGGCTGTTTCTAAACTATAATTTCCGTCTAAAGGTAAATTCACATAATGCCATGGGCCGTATTTTCTGTAATTGTCATCTGATTTTATGTCATCTCCATAATTGGAAACAAGGGCTAAAGATTCACCGTCTAATAATGCTTCAATCTTTTTGAGTACCTTTTTACTAAGCACTGAAGTGGCTATTTCTCCTACTGTCCTATGACCTGTTTTACCCCAATCTTCACTGGCAGCAAAAATAGATTGTGACGCTAATAAAAAAATAATTATAAATCTCATGTGAATATATTTTTGTAAAAATAACAGAACCCAAGCTATTTTTTGCAAGGGAATGTGAAATTATAATTAAATAAAATATTAAATAACGTAAATTTGAAAAACCACCAAACTAAATCCCATGAATAAAACCTTTTGGTTCCTATTTCTTGCATTAACTACCACCGCATTCGGTCAGAATAAAGAAAAAGAAATCTTTGTAAAATTTATAGATCAGCCCATATTAATTGACGGAGATCTTTCTGAAAACATATGGGAAGAAGCTTTTGAAACTGCTGATTTTCAGCAGTATTTCCCTTCAGATTCTGTAATAGCAAAACAAAAAACAAGTATTAAAATGCTTTATGACCAAGTAAATCTCTATTTGGGTGTTAAAGTGTTCACCTCCGGAAATGATTTTGTCATTCCCTCTTTACAAAGAGATTTTAGGGCAGGCAACAATGATAATATCAGCTTTATATTTGACACTTTTAATGATGGAACAAATGCCTTCCTTTTCGGCATCAACCCCCTTGGGGTTAGAAGAGAGGCTCTGATCTCTAATGGAGGTTCCAGCAGAGATGGATTCTCTACTTCGTGGGATGTTAAGTGGCAGGGAGAAACAAAAATTTATGATAGATATTATACTATTGAAATGGCTATTCCACTAACTTCTGTTAAGTTTAAAGAGGGAGGAACCAAATGGAGGTTTAACAGCTATAGGT
>Ga0209555_10000360_pt1 | contig 39042 bp, 16 predicted proteins | sample SaaInl85LU_5_DNA_FD_184643 | JGI IMG/M metagenome (GOLD analysis project Ga0209555, IMG submission 184643) | Marine microbial communities from expanding oxygen minimum zones in the Saanich Inlet - ESP_85LU_5_DNA (SPAdes) (version 2) | ecosystem: Environmental > Aquatic > Marine > Intertidal...
AACAACCAGCCGTGGAGCCACGTTCGCCTCAATATTTTCCCTGATGGGGGTATCGCACGTTTCCGTGTTTACGGCCGTCCATTTATCGATTGGGAAAACCTTGATGAGAACGAAACTATCGATCTGGTCTCTGCACTCAATGGTGGTTGTGCTATCAGCTGTAGTGATGAGCACTTCGGCAAGATGGGAAATCTGATCAACCCGGGCCGTGGCGTCAATATGGGCGACGGTTGGGAGACAGCGCGCCGTCGTCGCCCCGGATACGACTGGGTTATCTTGGCACTGGGCTGCCCAGGTGAAGTGGATGAGATCGAGATTGATACGGCTCACTTCAAAGGCAACTTCCCTGATAGCTGCGATATCCAGGCGGCCTATGTGCGCGGTGGTACAGCCGACCAAATTGCCACCCAGTCACTCTTCTGGCGCACGCTTTTGCCAAATCAGAAACTCAAAGCAGACAGTATCCAGCGCTTTAAAGCTGAGGCAGAATTTGGTGTGATTACCCACATCAAGCTGAACATCCATCCTGACGGTGGTGTTAGCCGTTTGCGCCTGTTCGGCAAACCTAAATTTTAAGATGGTTTATTAGAAAGGTAACTTAAGGTACTGATAATGAAGCTATTAAAAGTTGAACCTTTAACGAAAGAAGCCTTTACGCCTTTTGGTCAGGTGATTGAAACCGAAGGCAGTAACCACTTCATGATCAACAACCGATCCACCGAGCGCTACCACCGTTTAGCGGACGTTGAATTGGGCAGCTCTGAAGACAAGGCCATTATCAGTATCTTTCGCGCCAACCGCTTGGAGTACCCGCTGGCCATCAACATGCTGGAGCGGCACCCCCAAGGTAGCCAGGCGTTTATCCCGATGCAGCGCCAGTCGTTTCTGATCGTTGTGGCGCCAGCGGTTGGTACACCCAATGCCAGTGATATCCGTGCATTTATCTCCAATGGTCATCAGGGTGTGAACTACGGCATGGGCGTTTGGCACCACCCGATATTGGCACTCGAGGATGCTAGCGACTACCTCATTGTGGATCGCACCGGTGAAGGCCCGAACTGTGACGAGCACTTTTTTGCGGACGACGAGATCTATACGCTAGATGGCCGCGAGTACCTTAACAACTAAAAATATAACGAAAAACAGAAGGACCGATACGCATGGATCCGCACTACACCGAATGGCTTAACCTTCTTGTACGCTGGGTACACATGATCGTAGGCATCGCCTGGATCGGTGCTTCATTTTATTTTATTTGGCTAGAGAACAACCTCAACCGCAAAGATCCCAAAGAGGGGCTATCCGGTGACCTCTGGGCGATTCATGGCGGTGGTATCTACCACCTGCAGAAGTACAAACTGGCACCCGAAAAGATGCCTGAGCACCTACACTGGTTCAAGTGGGAGGCTTATACTACCTGGCTTACCGGCGTATTACTGCTCGGCATAGTCTACTACCTCAATGCCCGACTCTACCTGCTGGCCCCCGGCTCTGAGCTAACGCCACTTCAAGGTATCGGAATCAGTATCGCCTCGCTGGTAGCGGGCTGGTTTATTTATGACTTCTTGTGTAATTCGGCGCTGGGTAAACGCCCTGCACTGCTCGGTGTTGTTTTGCTGGTCCTGCTGGTTGCCGCAGCTTGGGCGTTGTCACAGGTATTCAGCGGCCGCGCCGCTTACATCCATATCGGTGCCATTACAGGAACAATGATGGTCGGTAATGTATTCCGGGTCATCATGCCAGGTCAGCGTAAGTTGGTAGCCGCAATTACCGAGGGGCGTGAGCCCGATCCAGAAGCGCCTGCTAAAGCTCTTCTGCGCTCGCGCCACAACAACTACCTCACTCTTCCCGTGCTCTTCATTATGATCAGCAACCACTTTCCTAGCACCTATGGCAGCGAATGGAATTGGGCAATCCTGTTTGCTATCGCAATGCTTAGCGTACTGGTGCGTCACTATTTCAACACCCGTCACCAGAGCCAGAACTGGGCCTGGACGCTACCCGCAGCCGCGTTGGGGATGTTCGCGCTAGCCTATATCACCAAACCCGCTCCAATGGTGCCAGCAGCAAACAGCGCAACTGTTGAAGAGGTCACGCTTGAACAGGTGACAGCGATCGTCGTGGAACGTTGTGCAAGTTGCCACGCTGCCAATCCATCGTCAGAAATGTTCAGTACTGCACCTGCGGGAGTGATCCTAGAGAGTAGCGAAGACGTAATACTCAATGCCGCTCAGATACACGCTCAATCTGTAGCAACTCAGGCGATGCCTTTGGGTAATATCACCGGAATGCTACCCGAAGAACGTGCGAAGATCGGCACATGGTTTGATCTCTATGCAACCTCCAGGTAGTGCCCGCAGCGGGAGCTATCGCGAGTAGCAGTGATTGAAACGGAGTTTCATTCATCTTTCGGGCGCCTCTTGGCGCCCTTTTTTATGTACATGGATGTACAGTATGCCGCCAGTGCAGGAGCACACTGGCGGCGTCACAGGACTGGAAAACTCTTAGGTATTCAGGCTGAGAGCGGCGTCGTAGGTATAGAAAGCATCTCGATAGAATATTCAGGAGCACACGGGCGGCGTTACGCCTACAATCTTTCTGATACTTCCATTGGCCAACACTCACCGTCCGACCGGTGCACTCCGACACTGTGCTCTATCTCATGACTAAACTTGAGGCTCGCTCGATCAATGGTAAAGCGTCGTTTCAGATATTCACCGATAAAAATATCGATCTGGTCAGGCGTGAAGTTAACCTCGTCAATAAAGTAGAAGAGCCCGCCCTCTTGCTGCAGATAGGCTTTTTCGGCCTCCTCATCCAGCGCAACTCGGTAGACTGCGGTCACCTTTGACTCCACCTCTAGGAAACAGTCCAAGTAGACAGCGTCTCTCGCCAGCACAAAGGGAGACATAAACAGAGAGGCGAGCCACAACCAGCGCATTTGAGCTACACCGGCAACCTAAATGGAAGATCTCGAAGCCGTTGTCCCGTGGCGCGAAACACCGCGTTTGCTACGGCAGGTGCAATCGGCGGAACACTCGGCTCACCGACACCGGTTGGTTCAGTTTTACTATCAACAATGATCACCTCAATTTCCGGTGTCTCATTCACCCTGAGCATTGGGTAATCATGGAAGTTCGACTGCTTAACCCGCCCCGCGTCCAACGTTATTTCGCCGTACAAAGCAGCGGTCAAACCAAAGATGATACCCCCCTCCATCTGGGTTCGGACGATATCCGGGTTTACTGCCAAGCCACAGTCGACTACGCAGAGCACCTTATGCACCCGAATCTTGCTCGCCTCTACCGATACCTGCGCTACCTGAGCGACATCGGTCTGAAATGAGCCATGCGAGGCGAATCCCAAATGGTGCCCCTCTGGCAACTGCATCTCTCGCATACGCTCACCTGCTATGCGAATGACGTTGTTGAGGCGAGGGTTGTCTAGGGTGTTTTTTAGGCGCAGATCCACGGGGTCAAGATCTGCCGCGACAGCAAGCTCGTCCATTGCCGACTCAGTGACGAACGCATTGTTGGAGTGCCCCACCGAGCGCCAGAAGGTTAGAGGAACCCCGTGGTCAACACTGGTATTCTTGACTCGAACATTGGTGAAGCTGTAATTCTCGTGTAGCCCCTCAACACTGCTTCCGTCGGGTGAAAGGTTATTGAACAAAAACCCGACCGTGCCGGATACGCCATTGGCCAGCCAATCAGGTGCAATCGGAAACAGCGAGTGCACTAAATTCTTCACCGTGCCTGGAGTAATATCACCACCCGCGCGTTTAATATCCCAGGCTGTTACCCTGCCGTTGCCATCGACAGCCGTACGAACACGGGCTGCGGATGCGGGCCGGTAGAACCCGTTTTGGATGTCATCCTCCCGGGACCACATAAGCTTAATCGGCGTGCCGACCGCCATCGCGATCTCAGTGGCTTCAACTACATGAGTACCGACACCGCGGCGGCCAAAACCTCCGCCAAGAAAGAGATTATGAACAACGATATTTTCAGTCGGTATACCCGACACGCGACTGACAAGATTTTGCGCAGCCTGAGCTGATTGAATTCCTAACCAAATTTCTGCGTCATTCTGCCCCAACCGCACTAGGGCGTTCATAGGTTCCATCGGAGCATGAGCTAAATAAGGTGTCCAGTAGCTGCCCTCAATTTGAGCACGTGCATCTGCTATACCCAAAGAGATATCACCTTCGTTAACGGCAGTTGTTTCATCCTCAGACTCTAATGCGGCCATCATCTGGGTTCGAATCTGCTCGCTACTAAGCGCTTGTTCGGGAGTCTCCTCCCATTCAACGCTGAGCGAGGCTGAGGCGTTGCGCGCATGCCAATAACTATCCGCAACGATTGCGACACCATTGGAGATAGCCACGACCGAGGTGACACCCGGTTTCTTGAGCGTATCGGCACTCTCAAATGAGAGCAACTTAGCCCCAAACACAGGCGAACGCACAAGCACGGCGTACTGCATGCCATCTACCTGAGCATCCAGTCCGTAATCTGCTTGGCCGGTCACTTTAGCAAGAGCGTCCGTGCGGTACGTCTGCTTACCAATGTACCGAAAGTTATTTACCGATCTTAGAGGTGCATCGCTAACCGGATCCAGAGTGCGCGCAGTGGCAACGAAAAGGCCGTAGGGGTAGGTTTCTCCCTGATAGAGCACCTGTCCATCTTGCGTCTCTAGGTCACTGATGTCTGTTCCCAAATCTGAGGCAGCAGCACGCAGTATTAGCGCCCGTGTATCGGCCCCGACCTGCCGCAACGGCAGGTAGTGGGCATTAATCGAGGTACTACCGCCAGTCACCTGGAAACCAAGCGCGGGGTTAGCGTAATCAGAGTGCACCTCAGAGTGGACGATCTCCATGCTATGAGGACTTACATCCAACTCCTCACCGATAAGAGTCGCCAACCCGGTCATCACACCCTGTCCCATCTCATCGCGAGGACAGTAGAAAATAATGCGGTTATCGGCCGTAAACTGCAGAAAAGCATTGGGTACAAAACCGTCGGGCTCAGTAACGATCGGAAACGGCTTCTCCGAAAGACCAAAGAGCGAAAAACCGACCACCAGGCCGCCACCGACGACCGCTGTATTCTTGAGGAAACGGCGCCTAGAGAGGTTCTTTATACTCATACTTGAGCCCCCTCTTTAGCGGTTGCATCGTAGGCAAGCGCAGCCGCTAGAATCGCTCGTTTTATACGCGGGTAAGTACCGCAGCGGCAGATGTTGCCAGACATGGCTTGATCGATCTGAGTTAGCGTCGGATTTGGATTCTGATCAAGCAACGCCGCCGCGCTCATTAACTGTCCACTCTGACAATAACCACACTGTGGTACTGAGTGGTCTATCCAGGCCTGCTGTAGCGGGTGCAGATTATCCAGATCACCCAGACCCTCGATTGTTGTTATCCGCTTACCCGCCACAGCCGACAGCGGCAAAATGCAGGTACGCTGCGCAGTATCATCAACATGCATAGTGCAAGCCCCGCAGAGCCCAGCGCCGCACCCAAACTTACTCCCGGTCAGCCCAAACACATCACGTACCACCCAAAGAAGCGGCGTATTAGGATCCACATCAGTACGAACGCTCTCCCCGTTCAGGCTGAACTCAATCATCAAAACGCTCCGGTTTCAGTCGATTATTATCGCGCAAATACACAGCATCAATTACGCGCGGCGGCGTTTTCTAGACTAGTTGGAGCAGGAGGTTTTGACGAACTAGGTTTGAGAAAATAAGGGCCAATGTAATTTTTCGTTTAACAAGGCGCGATGCGAGGAAGCATACTGAAGTATGCGACGAGTATTGCAACGAAGATAAACGGAAGCGGTTCGATTTATCGGTATGCAATTTTTCACTTATCAAGGCGAAATGTGAGGAAGCATATTTATAATATGCGACGATCGTTCCAACGCAGAGTAGTGAAAAATTTGGTGGAGCCTAGCGGGATCGAACCGCTGACCTCAACACTGCCAGTGTTGCGCTCTCCCAGCTGAGCTAAGGCCCCATGTTGCGTACAAGGGATGTACTGAGAATGGCGTCCCATAGGGGGTTCGAACCCCTGTTACCGCCGTGAAAGGGCGGTGTCCTAGGCCACTAGACGAATGGGACGTCGTATGTAACGGCGCGCATTATGTCGTAGCCACTTAGGCTTTGCAACCCTGAAAAGCGAATCAAATCAGTACGGCTGCCCAAACCAGAATCGCGATACAAATTGCCAGGACGACAGCAGCTGAGCCGAGATCTTTAGCGCGCCCAGAAAGCTCATGCCGCTCTGGGCCAATGCGGTCGACCACGGCCTCTATCGCGCTGTTTATCAGCTCGACCAACATCACGAACAGCACGGACGCAATCATCACAGCCCCACCGGCAAAGCTATCGGCTAACCAGAGCGCCAGAGGCACCAAGACAATTGCCGCATGCACCTCATACTTAAATGCAGGTTCTTCACGATAGGCTGCTCTTGCGCCCATCCACGAGTATTTAGTCGCAAGGTAAAAACGCTTTAGACCGCGTTGTTTCAAAGCTGATTTATCAAAGTCCATTGCCTGTCCTTCTCAGAGTGCCACCAGTCTAGCCAAAAATTTTGACCATTGCGCTGCACACTTGGCTCGATGATCTCGCTGAACTCATAAAATTTCCACAATATGATAAATCCATATCTACGATATGAACGTTAATGCAGTATAAGCACAGCATTTTATAGGAGAAGTTAAATGCCAGAATCGGGCCAAGGGCGGATTCAAGTTATCGATCGCGCAGTGAGCATACTCGAAGCGATGGCGCGCTACCCCAAAGCGGTAAAGCTGAAAATTATCTGTGCGGAGACGGGTCTGCACCCCTCAACAGTGCACCGCATTTTGCACTCTCTTATCGACAACGGTTTGGCCGAGCGAGACAGCGATGGCGAATATCGCTTGGGACAAAAGTTTTCACAATTGAGCCTCGGCCTGCATAACGAGATTGATCTAAGGGCGGTTGCGCGTCCTCACATGGAGGCGCTTCGCGATAAAGTTGATGAGACCGTAAACCTCACCCTGCGCGAAGGCGATGTACTGGTCTACTTTGAGAAGGCTACGCCGAATCGAATGATGCACGTCAACCAGTTGATCGGCAGCCGCGCACCGTTACACGTTACCGCGGTCGGCAAGTTGATGCTCGGCTTGGGCGGCGAAACCGCGATAGAGGGGTACGCCAAGCGCACCAACCTACCGGCCTACACGCGTAACACCCTCTCCTCAATCGAGAAACTCAAGCCCATCTGCCTACAAGCCGTTGAGCGCGGCTACTCCTATGACGATGAAGAGGCTGAAATCGGCGTGGGTTGTATTGGGGTACCGATCTACGATCAGAGCGGTCAGGTCTGCGCTGGCTTGTCGATCTCTGCACCGATTGAACGACGCAAAGCTGAGTGGATCGAGGTTCTGAGAGAGGTTGGAAGACAGATCTCTGCACAGCTTGGCTATAAGAGTTAACAACAAGCAAAAACGTGATTTCCATGGCAACCCTGTTACCATAAACTCAAGTTTCTTTTGTTTAACAGGGGGCGCTATATGTTCGAATTTAATAATCTAGGAGAGATAACTGATCTCAGAGAAGGACTATATTGGTCGAAAGAGCAACTACTCAAAGAAATTGCTAATCGAACTGAGATATTAAAGCGGGAGAACATCGGCTCAGGTGCCAAAGTATTTATTACACATGGGGGCACCCCACAATTTTTTGCAGATCTCTTTGCAGTTTGGTCGCTTGGTGCATGCGCACTTTGTGTTAATGAAACAACAACACAGAGTGAGCTTACCAACCTTGTTCAATTCGTCGAACCTGAATTAATTCTTTTTCGCGGTGAAAAGCCAACGTTAGGCATTAATAGAGCTGTACCGATGTTCGACATTACTCACTCAAAGGCATCCACCTCGCTACCGAGTCGACCTCCGCACTCAGATGATGATTGTGCTCTTATACTCTTTACATCTGGCTCAACCGGGGATCCAAAAGGTGTGGTACATACCAGTAGAAGTATCTGTGAAAGATTGCTACAGAATCAACGGTGGCTCCCAACAGATATACTGAGGAATACACTTTGTCTGCTGCCGACGCACTTTGGGCACGGGCTAATCGGCAACACTCTGACCGCACTTACAGCTGGGGCACATCTCTTTTTGCTTCCGAACCCTGGGGTGGACGGGTTGGCGAGGCTCGGTAAGACAATTGACGAGAACAGAATTAGCTTTATGAGCTCAGTGCCAGCCATGTGGAAAGTGGCTACTCGAATATCAACCTCGCCAGTTCTTGGCTCGCTCAAGCAAATCAATATAGGCTCTGCACCTTTAGCTAAGTCGCTGTGGGATGCTGTAGTCGGATGGAGCGATGGAGCTGAAGTAGTCAATATGTACGGGATTACTGAAACCGCGAATTGGTTTGGCGGCGCTAGTTCCAAAACTTACCAAACTGAGGATGGATTGGTTGGAGTACCTTGGGGTGGTGAAGCCGCCGTATTCACCCCTGAGGGTAATATAGAGAGATACGGTAACGGGGAATTGCTGCTCGCGACCCCCTCAGTAATGTCCGGCTATCTCAAACGACCCGACTTAACTGCAGAAGTTTTGAAAGATGGCTGGTATTTCACTGGTGACAGAGGCGAAATAGATACAAACGGGGTCATCAGGCTGACCGGTCGCCTCAAGACTCAAATCAACCGCGCTGGCGAGAAGATACTACCAGAAGAGATTGATCTTTTACTCGAGCAACACCCAGCCATAGATGAAGCCTGTGCTTTTGGCGTTCCCGATCCGATCCAAGGTGAAGCGGTCGGTATCGCATTGTGTGCCAACAGACAGGTGAGCGAGATTGAGCTGCGAAATTGGTGCACAGAGCGCATTAGGGGCTATTGCATCCCAGAAAAGTGGTTCTTCGTTGATACCATACCCAAAACTGAACGAGGAAAAGTACAGCGGGCCAACGTTCGGCAATACTGTCTTGAAAAGGAGGACGGGTAATATGAACTCGTTTATTTGGTCTCCGAGAGGTATTCTGAGGACAGAAACGGAACGTTTCATTATTCGCTCCATACAAGTGCAAGAGATTGATGACGTCTATATCAGTTGGTGGAATGATACTGAAATACAGCTAGGCTTGAATATGCCAGCGAGAGATTGGGGAAAGGCTGAAGCCGTAAAGCATGTCTCGCGTTTCGATAACCTCCATGCCTTTCACCTAGGCATCTATGATAAGAGTAAGCCCAATGAGAAGATCGGATTCTTCACTATTTTCAATCGACCCGGCCCGGGAACTGCTACCACCAATGTGGTGATTGGTGACAAGTCGTTTTGGGGTGAGAACGTTGTTCTAGAGGTTAGAGCCCATATGCTTAAGTTCATCTTTAATCAGTTGGGGGCCCTAAAGATTAAAGGAGAGATTTCAGGACGAAACCTACCATCGATATATAATTATCAAGCTCAGGGCTTCAAAAATGAGGGAGTTTTGCGCGCCGAACTCCCGCACCCTACCGAGGACAGACGAGTCGACAAATATCTATTTGGCCTTTTGAAGGATGAGTGGCTCTTGCAACTCGAATCTAATGACTCAGATACGAGTGCCACTAATGACTGAACAAGTGATAGAGATAACAAAAAGTATCTTAGCGGAGGCTTTCAACCGTACAGCGGACGAGATCGAACTGGATAGCACAATAGGTACTTCTCCCTATTGGGATAGCCTCGGCCATATGCGACTGATTCTGTTGATCGAAGAGAAGTATTCTGTCGAATTAAGCCCAGATCAAATTTTGGAGTTGCGCAGCTTTAAAGCGATTAACTCATTGCTCTCCAACCTCATGTAGTTAACGCGGGAGCAAACTGCCCCCGCATCTCAACTTTAATGCAGCTGGGTTTGAGCAACCACAGTGGTAGCATCTTGTGCAGAAGGAGAGACCACCTGAGTGAGATCCGGTGCTCTCAGCCTTGCTCGTATAGCATCAGCCTGATCCTTATCGCCGAGAAACTCTTCTACCTTAGCGAGATTTTCTAACCAGCTGCGATGTTGCAGGGCTCCATCGAGCGATTTCAGAATCCAGTTTTTCGCATCATCGACGGCACCTTGCGAATAGAGCGCAGCGCCAAGGAAGTGCATTGCTGCTCGATGGTCGGGTGCCTGCTCAAGCAGGCGCTCAAACATCTTTTGTGCCTCAGCGTAGTCCGCGTTCTGTAGTGCAGTCATGCCTTTCAGGAAATTACCGGGCTCTTCGCTGCTGACCTCTTGGAACTCGATAGAAGGAAAAACCTCGGCCAATTTCTCTCCGATAGGCCCCAGGAACTTCTCGTAATTACGCCATTTTTGCTTGGAGGACTTATAGACTGGCTGTCGAACCTGCCACACTGAAGCGGTTTTAACTTGTCGATCAAGATCTTGGAATGCCAGAACAGAATCTTCCCAGTCAAGATTCAGGAAGGCGATGATTTTGCGCGCCCAACGCTCTACATCCTCAACCAATGATTCATACTCAACGTCCAGAATATCCTCGCCAAACAGTTCGTGCCAGTGCGCCATATAGCGCTCGTGGTCTGCGAGTTGTTCACCGATAGATTCGAGGTCATAAGCGAAGCCCATGCCACCGAACTTTGCCCCATAATCGATAAAGTAATTTGAGATTGCCACAGCGCGTGGATCGCGTTTCAAATGCAATATCTTAGCTTTCGGAAACAGTAATTTAATCAGACCCACATGCTCAAAGTTGTGCGGTAGTTTATCCACAACGCGGGCGGCTGATTCATCGTACCCTTGCAATTCGCTGAGGATCTTAGCGGCAAACTGAATTGACTCTTCGCGCGTCATATCATCGACACACTCTGGGTAGTGACGCCCACTGCCGAGTTTTCGCTCCCACCCCTCCAGCTTCTGAATTTGCTGCGGTATCAGTGACAGCTCACCGGCGGCAAAGACAGCTGAGTGAGACCCAAGAATCTGCTCCAACAAGGTTGTACCTGATCGCGGCATCCCTAGGACAAAGGTTGGCACTTCGGAATCTGATCCAAAATCTGCTCTGGACTCCATAAACGCTTTTGAGAAGCGTGCAATTTCTCGCTCAACCTTATCCCGATGTTCTTCAGCGCTGTAGCCTAGCAACTGCTTGGTCGCGTTATTCGCTTCAGTAGCAAAACCCCAGGCTTTTTCGTACTCTCCGGTCTTCTCATAAGCAGAGGCCAGAGTAAACAATAGATTGGTTTTTACCGGACCCTCTAAACTAGGACGTCTTGCAGCCGCCTCAATCTCTTCCAAAACGGTTGGATCATCTGGTAACTGACGGGCATGGATCAAGTGACTCCAGGCGGCCACCGGCGAATTAGTTTTGAGCCTCTCATACAGCGCGACGGCTTCACTAACTTTACCCAGTTGCATGAGAACCTGACCGTAGCCGCCAATGGCTCTTTGGTGATCTGGATCTACCTCCAGTATCTGTTCATAGAGTTTTACGGCCTCATCGATCTTATCCATCTCTTTGAGCACATGGGCTTTTGCAACAAGCGCAAGTAGCCGTTCAGCCGAAACCGGCTCGAACGACTCAGTTAAAGCTAGAGCTTTCTCAGCAGCTTCTTGGGCGTTTTCGTCAGCAAATCGACGACCACTCAAAAGAGCCAGTCGTGCCCACAGCGAAGCGCTGTCCGGTTTCAGGCCGAGTGCACGTCGCAACCAGCGAGCGGCTTCAACAAAGCGTCCACGCAATTCTGCTAAATCTGAAGCGATCAAAAACAGTCTTTGTGACTCTGGGTAGCGCTTCAGCGCTTCCTCCAATGCATCTTGAGCCTCATCAAACTGACCACGAGATTGATGTAAACGAACGATACGCAACATATTTGCCTCAGAGGAGCTCTTGGCTAACTGACTTAGCTGCTCCTGAGCTTCCTCACCCTTTTCCATCGCGAGAAGGGCTTCCGAGCGTGCCATGGAGTAGAGTTCGTAATCATCGCCTTGGGCATCACTCAATTCTGGCAATAGGCTAAGCGCACGTTCAGCTTGCCCTTGATCCAGCAGCGCCCTTGCCAAATTTGCGCGATTACCAATTGATTCGGGCATCAGCTCATGAGCTTTTTCAAGAAAAGGAATCGCCCTTGATGGTCGGTCAATAGCAACATATGTTGCACCAAGCCGAGCATTGGCCAACGGATGGTCAGGTTTCAGTTCGAGAACCGCTTTCAAGTAATCAATTGCCCGACGCGGAGCATTCAGGTGCATCCAGCAGGTTCCTGCATTCAACGCTACTTCATACTGCTTTATTTCACCTGGGCCAGGCAGCTCGTTAAGCAGTTTAGCTGCCTCATCGTTGCGTTCCATAGAGACTCGAGCCAGAGCTTGCATAGATTTCGCAGCGTTCATAACACCCGGAATATCCAAGAAAAACTCAGCCTGTTTATCTGCCTTCTCAAACTCCCCCTGAGCCAGAAGAGTCTGAATCTCAATCATTTTTTGAGTCAGCGTCTGGATATTCTGTTTTTTTATATCGGTCATCATCAATTTACTCTTTTAACGTTCTGACAGCGGACGAACCGCAGACCCAACAAAAGGATCCAAAAGTAGCTCCATTACAGAGCGCTCGCCGGTTATTAGTGCAGCCATCACTTGTACACCTGGTGTAAGTGGGTATGGCACTCCATTGCGGGTAAATTCGAGCACCTCAGGTTTGATCCGCACGAGGTAATGACTAGCACCTGTCTGTTCGTCCACAACTGCATCAGGACTGATTTGGACTAACTCGCCCTCTATCGTATCAAACCCAGATGAACCTGATGCCATGCTGATACGAGCCCGCGTACCTATCTGTACATACCCTACTTCGGAAACAGGCAATTGAGCCTCTAACAGCAGCTGTTCATCCTCCGGTACGAGCGTAGCTATAGTACCGCCGGGTGGAACAACCGCTCCAGTATTCTTTATGAACATTGTGAGAATCGTACCGGCAACTGGAGCACGCAGTGTAGTTCGCGTATCTAAGTCAGCTGATGTGCGATAACGCTCTTCCAGAGCTCTCAGTTCAACCGTTGCATCTTCATACTCTTGACGCAGCTCTAGAAGCTCCTCTTGAACAAAAATGCGACGGTTCGACTGTTCCTCCTGAATACTAATTTTAAGGCGATCCGCCAAGACCGCACTCAAATCAATATCGGCATCTAGCGACACCAGTTCCTTCTCAAGCTGAAGGTGCTCAAATTCGCTCGTCGCGTTGTTTTTCAACAAGTTGCGACTAATAGAAACCTGCTTAGCAACCAGAGAGCGCTTTTTCTTCAACCCGCTTATACGTGATACGGACTCATTTATCTCAGCTTCGATTTGAGCGATTTTAGCGTCAAATCGTTCTAATGTAGCATCAAACCAGTCACTAAAGGTCTGTGCTTGGGTGACTGCATCCTCTGCTAAGTCAGGCTCTGCAGCTACCAACTGTTTATCAAATTCTGGTTTACGAGATTCTATCTGCGCGATTATCCGAGCGAGAGTGATCCGCAAGGCGTTAATATTGTTTTGTAACTCCCCGACTTCAGCACCCGTCGCCACTGTTTCCAGTTCAGCAATTACATCGCCTGCTTCAACCTTTTGGCCCTCTTGTACCAGAATTGACTTAACTATCCCGCCCTCTAGGTGCTGCACCTTCTTCACTTGACCTGCAGGTATAACTGATCCCGATGCGTAACTCGCAACATCAAGCTTGTACACTAACGACCAACCAAGTAGTGCCAGCACCAGCAAACTTATACTTACCGACAGTCTTACTCCAGAGGTACTATCAGACATTGGTAACATCCTCTGACTTAGCTCTTTGGACAGTTTCTACGCTCGGTTCTGGCTTGCTATTCATGTTGACGACCACATCGGCAGCTTTCAGAATAAACGGCTCATTCGAGGCCACAACCAAGGTCCGATTTTCACTAACGAGTCGGTTCAACAACTTAGCCACCGCAAGCATACCCGGCTGATCTAGCCCTTCAGTCGGATCGTCGAGAAAGATAGCCTGAGGGTTGCCAATAACAGCGCGAATAAGAGCGAGTCGCCTGCGTTGTCCCACGGCCATAGTCGCTTCATTACTAGAGACTATACGTTCTAAACCATCGGGATCTTGTGCGATAAAACTCTCCAAACCCATTTCGCGAATGAGTTCCATGACACGTTCATCTTCAACAGATCGATCAAGTACCAGATTTTCCTTGAGAGTCGCGTCAAAGAGAATCGGCTCTTGAGGCGCATATCCGGTATGTTCCCGCCACCATGATTGATCAAACTGCTTCACCTCGAGGCCATCAGCCTGCACCACACCACGTTGCAGAGCAAGTAGGCCAAGCATGGTTTTTATCAATGTGGTTTTACCGGTGCCGTTCTCGCCCTTTATCACCACGACCTGCCCGGCAGCAGAACTAAAATTCAACCGTTCGAATATGGGAACTTGTCCTTTTGGATAAGTGAACGAAGCGTCATGCACCAACAATTTACCCTGCAAGGCATTCGGTTTAAGACCACGCTCTACCTCCCTCTCTTGTGCTTCAAGCGATACAAGAGAACCTTCCGCTCTTTGCGCCTTTAACGCCGGGTCCGCTAGGTAGGCTCCACGGCTGCAAATAGCGAAGGCGCGAGCGACTAAGATATTACCGCCGATCAATGCGCCTGTTGTTAAGTCTCCCTGAACAGCGGCCAGTGCACCGAACGAATAAACAGCCACAGTCAGAGCCTGCCCCGATGACTGAACAGTGCTTTGCATGTTTCCCTGGATCCCAGTTGCACCGCGACGAGCCGTCAAACTTTCGCCCTGTGCAGCCGTCCAGCGTTTCGAAAACGTACCGATCATCGGTAGTGCTCGAAGAGCCTCACCGTGACTCAACAGAAACTGCTGCAACTGTTGGGCTCTGCTTCCCGCTTGACTCTGCTGCTCGGCGTATTCCCTTTGAGATCGTTCAGCCCGCCAGCCCAAGAGCAGTGCCAGGATACAGGCTACTGCGCCAAAAGCTCCAAACAACGGAGACAGGCTCCAAGCCATAGCCAGATAAAGTAAAGAGAACGGGATATCGAGTAAGGTACCTAGGTTGTTTACACTTCCAAGCTGCTGCATCGTGGACGGTGCTGAGAGGGCTTCGCGTTTGATTGCAGTATCCGTAGCACTCAATGCATCAAAGCGTGTCCTAGAGAAGATCGAGAGCACACGCTGGCTGTAACTCTGATCAATCTCATTGCCCACGCTAATTAACAGTTTTTGGCGTTGACGGCGTAAAAGCACCTCGAAAATTATAGCGATTATCGCCCCAAGAGTAAGCGTAATCAGTGTCGGCGTAAGTCCAATAGAGATGTAACGGTTGAGAAGCTGAATGCTGTACATTGGCACTGCCAAACCAAGAAGGTTGACAACGATAGTACTTAATAACAGATACGCGGCGAGCCTTGATCGACGCATATAGCGGTACATAATCCTGATTGCTAGCAAAACTGCCTCAAACCTATTCCTTAGTTAATTTAAGTAGATCGCTTGGGGAGAGGTATAGAACTCTAGGCCCCAACGTCCATGTTCAGGCACCCCGACAGCAGAGCTTTTCACTCCGCCAAAAGGAGCCTCTTCGCTAAAGCGCATAGCCGCACTGAACCGTAACATTCCGGCCTCAGCTCTGTCCAAAAACTGCTGCTTTTCCTCAACCGAACCACCCTCAAAAGCAGCAATCAGACCATAATCGGTCGCGTTGAGCTTATAGATAGCCTCCTCAAGTGAAGCCGCCGGTGTTAACACAACTACAGGTGCGAAGCTCTCATTTGCGTAAATCGGAAGCCGCGTTAATTCATCAGCCGCTAAATCACAGTGCAGAACCGTAGGCCTATATCCTACCATCTGCCCTTGTCTATTCTGAACTATTTCGCCCCCGGTCAACAATTCAACACCGCTCTTAATAGCGTGCTTCACGCTCTCCGCAACTCTTGAGGCTGAATCTGAATTGATAAGCGCAAATTGCGAGTCACTGCTTGATTCAGTGTGTGCAACTGTCTTCGCTACAAATTTTGCCGCGAACGCTGACATTTCGCTACCAACAACTATGATCCGCCTAATCGCTGTACAGCGTTGCCCCGAATAAGAGAAACAACTTTGCATAAGTTCCGTTGTAACACGATCGAAATCTGCATCGGGCATAACAATTAAACCGTTGTTACCTCCTAACTCAGCCTGCAGTCGAATTGCCGACGCATCACACAGCGCCTTTACACGTCGCCCAGTCAATGTAGATCCGGTTAGCGTTACTGCATCAACGCCGCCGCTTCTCAAAAGCGAATCACCAACCCGAGCATCGCCCTGCAGTAACAGCACAGGCAAATTTTCACCAAAGGCGCGCAGCATCAGGTCATATAGAAAGTCAGCTATTCCAGCGGCTTCGGGTGCTGGTTTCCAAACCACGCTATTGCCACAGACAAGCGCCGATGAGATTTTCGCAACCGCGAGTGCCACTGGATTGTTCCATGGAGTTATCACAGCAACACATCCCATTGGCTGGTACTTTACCGCAAGCGCTTCATTAATAGGTTGATAGAGTTGACTCGCTAACTGGACGTTATACCTTAGGTGGCGAGCTGTTCTGACCAGTTCTTCATTAATGTCCTGTTCCGACTTCGCCAAATGACACCGAGCAAGTTCGATCAAGTAATCCCGGTTCTCCTCCAACAAGCCGGCAAAAGCAGTAATTTTTTCTGCACGCTGTTTAGCGGCAAGTGACCTCCAGCTAACAGCACGAGACTGAAGCTGAAGCATAGCGGATGCGAGCGTGTCAGCCTCTGCAAAGTTGATTCGATATATCGGACGCTGAGTATATGGGTCTAGGTGAGTAAAAGTGCAACTCGGTACGCTGTGCGAAGAGTCGCCAATCCGCAGACCAGCAAGAGTTTTGTCGCCACTGATGTCAGGCTGCGCTGCTTTCGAAGTCCATACACTAAACTCAACGACTTCTCCAATCCGGGAGGTTAAAAACCGATGAGCGGCCTCATGCAGGTGTGCTTGATAACTCGCAACCGCATCCCAACCTAGGTTTACCTGATAACCCGATTCATACAATTCAATGGCCGCATCGCGCACACAGGCGTGACTAAAAAGGCCGACTACAACAACAGCCTCAGCGTTAACTGAGTTCAGTCCAGTAGCCAGACGCCCAGCGGGGGAATACCCCTGTTTGATGACAAGGAGTTCAGTTGACTCTGGGGCCAATTCGTTGGGGCTTTCTACACCTGGGGTATCTTCAATACAGCAGCGAATCTTCTCCTCTCTCCAGCGAGGGAGAGCATTGGATAGATCCGGAACTACTTCTGTGTGCAAGTGCACAACGGGCAATCCCTCGCTTCTAAACCATTGAAGCCAACGCTGCGCAGCAGCCACAACGGATCGACGTTCTCCGGTTGACAACCGCTCGATGAAATCATTCTGAAGATCTACCAGCACCAGTGCTGCACGGGCTTTAAGGCTTTGTGTCATTGACCAGAAACCGCACTCAACTGCTCAAGTTCAGAGTCTAAGTATTGCAGGAAACCATTAACAAAATGTTGCGTAGAGATGGCGCTTTCCCCTTTAAACACTAGATCCTGAGTAACGCCGATTTCAGCTGCAGTTCTGTCCATCGCTCGCACCCAGGCGTTAGCTATATCGGTTAGTGCAAAACTCTCTTTCAGCAACATAGCGGTCGCCATTAACTGTCCCATAGGATTTGCCTTGTCTTTTCCAACCAAATCATAAGCAGCGCCGTGCCCAGTTTGATAGACGGCAGCACCTTCAGGACCGAAATTGGCTGACCAGGACACACCGCGAGACCCGAGGTGAGTCGCTGCTGCATCTGCGAGAATATCGCCGAAGAGATTTGATGTAATCAAAACATCGAACATCCCCGGAGCAACTACCAACTGATAGGCTGCATTATCTACCTCGAGAAAACTCAGCTCCAAATCTGCCGGAACAATATCGCGAGCAACTCGTTCCCAAAGAACAGCAATTCCCTTGGTTGCACCCGGTTTAATTACGACACACAGCTTAGAGCGGCGCTGTTTAGCAGCCTTGATTGCAACCGCTAATATACGCTCGACCTCGTGCCGATAGTAGCCAAACTTAAGTACCGCGACAGAATCTAAATCCCCCTCCTCTTCGCCGAAATAGAGGCCACCTTTGTTCTCGCGTACTACTAAAATATCAGCGTTTTCCTGTATGTCAGCTTTGACTGCGCTGCGGCCGATACAACTCCGCAATGGCTTAATGGGTGCAAACTTCACATACAAATCAAACTGCTTACGCATCTCATAGACAAAACGCGCTCCACCGGGACCCGCCACAACACAGCCTTTGCGTTTGAAAACTGAGTCACAAAAATCGCTCACTCCAGAAGTGAGCGTTGTACCACTTTCAGCAATAGCTTCCTTACCGATCTTCCCCCCAAACTCATACTGGAATGTGATGCCTGTACGTGCAGTAACAAGATCAAGCGCTCTAATGGAGTGGTTAATGATCTCAGGACCTATCCCCTCGCCAGGGAGGAACCCGATTAGGCGTGTCGGTTCGGCGCTTAAGCCGTGCGACTCAACGCTATCAAGGAGGTTCTTATCAGAAAAAAAATCGGCCATTAATCTCTAGCTCCACCCATCCAATTCAAGAGCTGTTGTTCAAGTTCACGCCGCAGCAACTTTCCTGCCTCATTTTTGGGCAGTTTATCGACCAACACAAAGCGATCGGGCGCTTGACTACCTAACCTCATTCGCAGACAAAAACGTTTAAGCGGTAACTTCAAAGGGCCTTTATGGTTTGGCACCACTGCTCCAAAAATTACGCGTTTACCGCCAAGTTCAGCCGCAAAAACCGCCGCCTCTACTACCTCTGGGTGCTTAAGCAAGGCCGATTCAACCCGCTCGGGCTGCACTTTGCGTCCAGCAATATTGATTTTGTGATCACTACGACCGTCAATGCGGATCGCACCATCCGCACGCACCATACCTATATCACCCGTAATGAACCAACCGTCGTTAAACTTGAGCTTGGTCGCTGCCTCGTTATCAAAATAGCGCTCAGGCATACCGGGCACTGAGACCTCAATAATGCCGGTCTCGCCAGACTCAAGAACCTTTCCATCTGCGTCTCGTACTCGTGCACGGCAGCCTGGCTTTAAAACGCCCGCAAACTCTGGGTCTTCACGCAGCATCTGCAGATCAGCCATTGAGATCGCCCCTACTTCACTGAGTCCGTAGGGATGGTAAACATTGGGAGTCAACTTCGCAGCCGCCAACTCGACCAAAGCAGGTTCAAAGGCACCACCAATCACGCGTAGGTACTTCATAGTCGGAAAGGCAACACCATTATATTCATTCAACGCCGCCATTGTCGTGATAGAACCAGGCATTGTGATGGCATGTGTCACGCCGTAGCGGCGTACTGTATGAAAAAACGCACGAGGATTGTGAAGTTCAGAGAAAATCGCTACTCCACCGGCTAAGACAGCCGCGAATACACCCAAGTTACCCATAGTAAGCTGAAGGTTGGCGACTATTGTCCTTGTGTTAGAGTCGCAATCTTCTACAGTTGTTTCGATTCTCTCTACCCAGAATGCTTGCGAGTACAATATAGCATTGGGTTCGCCCGTAGTGCCAGAGGTCATCCCTATTCGGGCCGGAAGATCATCTGCCGGCCAGCGCAGGCTAGACACAGCCTTAAGCTCCTCATGGCTGACTAAATTGACCTTCGAGATGTCGACAGAAATCAATCCCGAGTCAGTCAAGTTGCCATGATCAACGCAGACGAGTTTTATACCAAAACGTCTTGCAAGACCGTGCGCACGCTCTCCTCTCGCATTAAAGGGCACAGATGCTGCCCCAACACGAGAGAGCGCCAGCATTGCGGCCAAGTGATCAGAATTGTTGGCCAATGAAAGACCGACAAAATCTCCCTCAGTTACACCCTGTGCAATAAATGCCGCTGCAAGCACACTTGCGCGGTCAGCCAGTTCCTGACGGCTAATCTCGCGATCATTTTCAATCAGCACAGGAGCCGAAGGATTTTTAGAGACAACCTCAAAAAAACGTTCTGCTAAACTCATTTTCGTAATTCATACCTGAAAAAAAGAGCCCCGGAGAACCAAATTGGTTCTCTAGGGCTCTTTACTCGCCTAATACTAACTAGATTCAGATGACTGGATCGACAGAATCGAGCATTGCGCTGGCATCATAGTAACCAGTGTCATCGGTAAGCACTGCATCATCATTCAAGATAAGCGCATCTATACTCGCGTACTGCGCGGCGTTAGCTATAACCAACTGATCATCAATCTGCGACACCTCAACTTCAACAGAGAAGCGCTCGTCACCTTCTGAAAGAGTTTCAGCTGAAGTTTCAATCACAAATCGAGCGATGCTCTCTCCGGACTCGAAACGGACAGCGCCATTAACTTCTACAAAGTCGTTAGCGCTAGCACCGTACTCTGAAGAGCTATTAAAGTCGCTTGGTGTTGCAAGATTCCAGGTGGCATCCATGGTTCCGTCAAGATCACCGCTACGCAGTACATCAAAGACGAATCGTGCTCCATTTTCATCCTGCTCGAGGTTAACTCCAATTATCTGAATCGAATAATCGTCATTAGTGATCATTGCGACTGCAGAGTTATCGTCTGTCAGAACGCCACCGTTGCCTACAGAACCAACACCCGCAGAGTCGATCGTGAGATATACATACTCATGCGCTTCAGCATCTGTATCTTCACTCACTTCGACGCCGACGTAGTAGGCATCTGCATCAGCATCATAGCTCAGAGCCACGTTGCTACCGCTAAGAGACCCGCTCGCAAAGTCATTAGCGTCAACATTGACACCGCTTAATGTGAAATCAACGTAGATGTTGCCTGGGTCGGTAACATTCTCGCTCAACTCAACATAGTAGCGAAGCTCAGCTCCCGCCTCTTCGGTGACACTACTAGTCTCACCAGTGAGTCGGATAGTCGCATCATCATTGATGATAGTCGCTATTACAGATCCCTCAGTAATGCTTGCACCTAGCTCATCGCCATTACGATCAAGAACCGTCACTTCATCTATTACGATCTTGAACTGTTCATCAACGCCGAAGTTAGGGTCCCCTGCAACGAGAACAGTGATCGCTTTAGTAGAGCTACCGTTAACGAATCGCAGTTCGGCTTCACCACTTGGCAGTCCATCATTTGTTCCTAACAGATCCTGTCCAGACACAAAGTCGGCAGAGTTTACCGGCGCAGTGCCCGCAGTTTCCAAGTGCCACTTAACGACTCCCGAGATTGCATCGATGCTACCTTCAGCCAGCAGGCGGAAAGCGAAAGATGTCTCGTCACCGATGTCGCCCTCAAAATCGGACACAGTGACCGACTCAATTGCGACACCGACATCATCATTTTTCAGCGTAAACAGTGCAGAGCTATCACCAATGATAGTCGCGTCAGCCGCATCGCTGAGGGTGATAGAGAAGCGCTCATCATCCTCGGCTAGGTTGTCGCCCTCGGTAACCAGAGTAACAGTCTTCTCACTCTCGCCCGCAGCGAAGCTGACAACGCCGCTTGGCAGGAAGCCACCGAAGTCCAGGTCGTTCAGGCCTAAGCCCTCAGATGCCAGCGTCCACACAACGCTAGAGTTGCCACTCACATCACCAGTCCGGCGTACCGTAAAGGTAAAGCTTGTGTCATCACCTTCGTTACCTTCGGTAATCAGCGTCTGATCAACAAACAACTCTACCGCAGCATCATCGTTTATGATCGTCTGTGTGAATGTGCCATTGACGATGTTAGAACCTGTAGAAGCGTTGCTCAGAGAGACAGTGAACTGCTCATCGTACTCACCGACGTCATCGGTAGCTACGACTACGTCTATTGTTTGCGCGGTCGTATCACCATCGGTGAAGGTAAACGTACCCGTAAGGTCCGCTAGGCTCGATACTGCAACCCCATTGACACTGATAATCTCGTCCAGTGACAAGGCGTTGCCACCATTGAGAGCGATCGTCCAGTTAACGGTTGCTTCACCAATGGAAGAGCCAGTTCGCTGAACCTCGTAGCTCAATGTCTGGCTCGCTACATCATCGGTATTGAGTTCCTCAACATTTGCCAACTGCTGTGCCACCAAGGTGAGGTTATCATCGTCGTCATTGACGCTAACTGGATCGGCGCCAGCAATAACAGTTTTACCTATCAGCTCAATCTGAAGTGCAGCAAGATCTTCTTGCGCACCATCATCGATCAGCGTCAGCGTCAGCGTCGCCACATTGTTAACAAAGGCACTGGAGGCAATCGTGCCATTAAGCGAGCTAATCTCATTAAAATCAGCCGCGCTCAGTGCATTGGCATCTCCACTGTCAGTCACCAGACGGTAATTAACATCACCGTTAGCTGGACCGATACGAGTGATTGTGTAGGTAATCTGATTGTTAAGATCACCCTCCGTAATCGCCGACTGGTCCACACTGATGGTGTACGCTGTGTCATCATTCAGCAGCAGTGCATTATCTGCCGCTGTTGCTATTGATGTATCCAGACTTGGGTTAGAGAGTGTGACCTCAAAGCCCTCGTCGTACTCAGCAACCGAATCGTTGGTCATCGCGATTGTGAACTGGATTTGGTTGTTAGCCTCAGTGCCGTCAAAGTTCAGCGTTCCACTCAGCTCATCAGTAAAGTCATCCGCATCTACTGGGTTTGCACCAACACCCGTCAGCGCCCAGTCTACAGAGGCTTCACCGGATACATTGCCAGTACGCGTAACCGTAACTATTAATGCGCCGTTCTCATAAGTATCCGACACCTCCACAATGAAACCTTCGTCATCGTTGGTCAATGTACCCACAGCACTATCGATATCGACAATACCGTTGCCACGGTCGTAGCTGAGGTTCAGTGTGAAGTCTTCATCAGCTTCATACTGAGTCTCACCCGCTACAGGTACCTTCAATGTGTAGCTGCTAAGGCCCGATGGGAAAGTAAACGAGCCGCTGATCACACCATCGGCGTTATCTGCATCGTTGATATCGCGGAAATCCGCCGCATCAGCTGCACCGCTCAGATCCAACGTCCAGTTTACATCCGCAGAAAGTGCGTCATCACCCGTACGAGTCACGGTAAACTCGATGTAGCCAAGGCCGTCACCCTCTGCTTTGGTCACATCAGCAACGCTAAGTGCGAAGTCATCGTCACCGATAGTACCGGTTACGCCAACAGAAGAAGACTGAACGATATCCAGCCCCGCTGATGGGTTAGAAAGTGAAATCGTGAAGGTCTCTGGTGTAACCTCACTTACCAGATCTGCTGTAATTGGAAGAGCAACGTCTACCGCATTAATGCTATCTGTAAAGTTAACTGTTCCTGTAAACCAGCTATTCGCCGAGTCCCAAGTAACGCCTGCTGGTAGGGTAGCAGTGTCGAAATCATCCGCATCAGCGGCTAAGTTGAGCGCGACTTTCCAATCTACTGATCCAGCACCTGTACCCTCGTCTCGAACGATACGGAACACATAGTTGTTGGTACTGGCGCCCGAGCCTTCGTACTGAACTTCTGGGTAGAAGTCTGAGATATAAACCGATGCATCATCGTTAAGGATCGTGGCCGTAACCGAGCTGTCCTTAATAAAGCTATCATTCTCGGCGCCTGTGCCAAAGTCGCTAATCACAAGCGTGAATAGTTCGTCAGCCTCAGCTGTGGAATCCGGAGAGACTAACGCTGATAGGTCAATCTGCACTAGTTTTTGCAACTCATCTGCAGCAAAAGTAATAGTGCCCGAAGGCAGCACTCCACCTATAAAATCGGTCGCATCAACAGCATTGCGTCCGACCCCTTCAACAGTCCAAGTTACTGTTTGTGCCTGCGGTGTGAGGTTGCTTCGAGTTATCAAGAAGCTAACGGTTCCTGTGCCAGCGCTACCTGAACCCTCAATACCTTCATTCGGTTCTGTGGTCGCAGCTTCAATTGTGAAGGTAGCGTCATCATTCACAATAGTAACGTCTGCGCTTATATCACGTTTTTCATCGATATTGTCAGTGAAGTTGCTGAGTACAGTGCGAAGTACTTCATCATTTTCAACCGTCGAGTCACCATTAACGGTGAAGGTAAAGTTGGTCGTCTGCTCACCGTAGCCCTCTACCTGAGCTACTGTTGTTGTAGATCCCGTACCCAAAACGATTGTATTCGACTGGGCCGTCAGGTCAGTTGCGTCTGTGTCGACATTTGCCGTAGTCCAGGTAGTGGATGTATCCGCTGCACCATCGATGGCACCTATGCGGGTAACAGTCACAGTAACTGTAGACGTACCGCTATCACCTTCGACTACTTGAGCATCATCAATAATGACGCCGAGGTCATCGTTGACAATAACGCCGTCGATAGAACCGCTACCGTCAAGAATTTCGCCCACGGATGGGTTGTACAACTCAACTGTAAAGTGCTCGCCATACTCTACATTGGAATCGGCCGCGAACTGCAGGGTAACGGTTTTCAGGAACTGCTCAGCCACGACTCCAGTGAGGCTGTTATAACCATTAAAGGTCACTGTACCCGTAGGCAGCACACCGCCTGCGAAGTCAGCGCCGGTTGCAGGATTATCGCCTGTGCCCACTACACGGTACATCACGGATGAAGATTGCAGGAAGCCATCGTTACCATCGTCGCCGACATCGGTGTGACGAGTAACATCGAAGACAAACCGTCCTGCAGGACGATTAACTTCATCACCCGCAGTACCTTCCGCAACCAAACCACTTGCATTAGCACTGTTCAGAGAGATCTCGTAAGTGACGTCATCATTAAGGATGATACCGTTAACATCTATCTGATCCTGGCCAGCCAATGAACTTCTATGCAGAGGACCTGAATTGGGGTCCTCATATTGGTAGCTCGGAGTGAACAGTGCACCTGTTGAATCTGCCTCCGCTATCGCAAAGTTCAGCGAGAAGCTCTCGTTGTCTTCAACATCGCGATCAACGGCGAACAGAGTGCCTAAGCTGTAAGCCTGAGTCACAGTTGCGCTAGTTGCATCACTCGAGTCAAACGTGATCTGTCCACCAATCCGGGCAACATTACCTGCGACATTGGTTTGAATTCCATCTGCATCGAGCCAGTAAGACTGGTTAAAGTCATCCAGTGTGGCGGTGCCATCCAAAACGATTGACCAATCTACCAGAACGTCTCCAGTGAGGATTCCGGCGCGTACCAGGTTGAAGCTCACTTCACCGTTTGCACCAATTGCAAACTGATCGGCGTCGCCGGTACCCGCGCTGTTACCTTCCCACCTCTCCAGCGTTGGATTCCAGCTTGTGTTGTACGTTCCGAAACTACTGCCGAACCAAAGGCGAATATCGTCATCGATAACGGTAACGGTCTCAGTGTAGGCATCCGGATCACGAATTGTGGTATTCCAGTCAGGAAGAGCACCCGATCCACCGATACCAGCCACATCAAACTCAGCTGAATCCGCATTGTAAAGACCGTCAGCAATACCAACCATGTGCTCATGATCATAGAGCGTGACGGTAAATGAGCGGTCAGCTTCAATGAAGTGATCATCAGCAATTTCCACTAAGACGGTAGCTGTAGTTTCGCCAGCAGCGAACTCGACTGTTCCCACCCAGTTGGTGTGGTAGAAACTGCCGCTTGCATCAACATAACGCTGTACATTGCCATCAACATTGGAGATGAATTCGTCAATATTGGTGTCCACAGAGATAACGAAGAACGCCTGACTTGATGTCGGATCTGCGTTATCACGTGTGAAGGTCAATGCAACAACATGGTTGTTTGAGGTAACACCATCTGAGTAGGTGTTAGTAGTAACACCTGCATTATCCGTTAGCCATTCGGCACCAGTGCCCTCTGCGAGGATATTTTCGGCACCGAAGGCTTGCGCTGCATCGTTCTCGTCGATCCAGCTGACCGCTAGAGATACTTTAGTACCATCATTATCAGCAATCAGGAAATCTGCTGAGCCGCGGAGTTCGCTAACGCCTGGTGCTCCATCGTTGCCTGGCAGAGCAACAGGGTTAACCAGCTCAACAGTAAACTGTTCTGCATCCTCAGCTAGCAGGTCGTCTTTCACTGCGATGGTGATTACCTGCTGGCTCTCTCCAGAGGCGAACTCAACCGTTTGTGCGACTGAACGCGTCACACCATCAACGGCAACTAGCCAGCTAACGCCGAACTCTGAACCATCTGACAGGAAGTCAGCAGTCTCAGCCTGGTGTGCGCCATCAGCTTGGTCTGTACCGGCGGTTTCGATGAAACCACCATCTGCATCAACACCGCTCACCACGATCTGCCAATCTACCGATGCTGCCGTGCGGATATCGCCCTCACGTTCGATGATAAACTGATGCAGAGTGTAACCATCTGGTGCGATCAGGCCAGTATCGCCCTCAATGGCAACGCCAAGATTGCCGCTACTAATCCAACCACCGGTGCTATTGCCAGCGGTAGCGACCCAACGCTCAGACTCTGCATCCCAAGCAACCGCGGTTTGGCGAGCCTCATTGAACACTGACCCTGAAATAACGAACAACTGGTCGTCATTGGAGATGGTGCTATAACCAACACCCACTCCACCTGCAGCATCGCCGAGCTCTTCATACGTAAGCGTCGCATCTGGGTTGCTGAAGAGGCTGACTCCCTCTGGAGCACCATCAAGCGTGATACGGAAGTCTTCGCGCTCCTCGCCGAGCGCATCTGTGCGCACGCGAACGGTGATGAAGGCCTCCTTCTGACCATCAGCGAAGGTAACAGTGCCGCTTGGCAGCCCTTCGCCAGTAGCAGCCTGGTCACCGAGAATAATGAAGTCTTCGCTATCAACAGTGGTGATGGCACGATGACCGAAATAGTCAGCCACATAGTCGTAACCCAATGGGCCTTCCAACGCTTCGAGCTCGGCATCGGTCATAGATTCCACTGACCAGTTCATCGTCAGTTCGCCTATAGTCGAGAACTCGCGACTTACGATGAACGCACGATCCGTCCAACCACCCTCAGTTGTTGTGTAGTCAACGCTTACGGATTCACCGTCAGCTATATCTCCAACCGCGACAACTTCAATCTCAGCGGTACCCTCAGCTTCATTTACAACGGCATTACGCGCTACCAATAGCGTATCTACGTCTGTTATTTCAGCTGTGAAGCTTGCCCAGAGGCTATCTTCTTCGTCGCTGAGCTCAGACAAGGATCCAACTGCCGCACGAGCCAACACCTGCAACGTACCTGCTGGTACTTCAAGATCATAGGTGAAGAAGCCAGTTGGCTGCCCTTCAGAATCAAGTTCCTCAACTCCCTGTATCTCGCGGAAGGCCACTGCACTGTTATGCAACAAGTCGCTGGATTCTAGCTGAGTCGCAGTATCGTAATTCCAATTGGTATCGCTATCTTCGGCATCAAATACCTCAATAATCAGAGCAACTTCCCACGCCTGCTGGCCTTCGAAGCGAAGCGTTACAGTTATTCCCTGCGCCGCTCCAGCATCGTATCCCAGCGTATTGGTTGCGTAGTAGTTAGTGTTGCCGTTTTCAAAACCAGTGCTATAAACGTTACCGCCGATCGCTTGGCGGGCGTTTACATCTATAACCTGAACAATGAAATCTTGAGAGAGATCGGTATCCGTTACGCCATCACTCCAAACTGAAATGACAGGCGCATCGTCATCAACGAGCGCGATATCGTCGGTAGCCGTCTCTACAACAAAATCATCGCCCGAAATCTGCTCTACGTTAACCGTAACCGTTTCGGTAATTTCGTCGATATTGTCATCAACGATTGGCGTGCGCACAAGAATCTCATCGACACCTGCTTCGATCTCAACAGTGTCAACAAACGCCATTCCATCTGATGTCAAAGACCCACCCTGAGACAGCGTTAGAGCCTCACCATCGAAACCGGTTACATAGCCGACTTCGGTGAATGACACGTAATTGAAGGCAAACTCGTTGTCCCAGACATTTTTGCCAAGCACACCCGAAAACTCTGCATTTTTGGTGGCCGAAAGAACCTGGAGATTCCATGAACTCCACGTCTCAACACCCTCAATAAAGAAGGAGCCGCTATTCGACTGGAAGCCGCTGTATGTATGACACGCCCAGTAACTCTTGGTGCTACCGTCGTTTGTCACTGTGTACGCTTTGGTAGAGTAACTGCCGTCTGTCTGCATGGTTGCCCGTGTGGCGAGTTCCCACCCGTTATTCGCAAACGCCGTACGATCAATGATGATTCGATCGTCACTACTAAACCCAGAGAGGTCCAATGGCTGCGACGGAACGTCATTGAATTCAATCACGAACTTACCGCGGCGCAGATTTAGCAGGTCAGAGCCGTCAATCTCATCAAAGGCAAAAATACCCTCCCCAAGATCCAATTCACCATTGGCATTGGCATCAACGAATGCGCCCGATGATTCAACGACAATGTAAGTTGTCGGTTTCACGATGACGATCTTGGACATCAGACCAAATTCGCCATCGATAGCAGCCGTACTGTCGCCGAAGGTTGCTAGCTGAGCCGAGCCGCTATTTCCGCCTTCACTGCTGTACGTCTCGTGGCGTAGTCCAAGTAGATTATCACCACTCGGAGTGCGTTCTGCCGAGAGGTAGAAAATACCAAGTCCTTGGCTATCTTCCCCTAAACCAGCGTACATAGACGTGGCCAGTGCACCCGTATATTTGGTGTAACTATCACGATCAGTCGTGGAATGGATAAAGGCGAATGCGTCAATACCTCGAGTTGCCAGCGCAGACGCATCAATATGGACACGATCATCGGCACCGAAGTCAGACAGATCAAGCGCTTGAGTTGGTAAACCTTCAAACTCAACGATTACCTGCTCGTGATCGAAGTCTACAGCAAGGTTTGAACCAACTTCATTGAAGGCACGATTTTCGTCGGTTAGTTCGGATTCGGTAAGACGACCATCTAGGTTCGTATCAAACCAGCCACCATTCTCATTGACAATGACGCGAGTGTAACTCGCTTCAACAAAGCTAATACGATTCAGCAGACCGAAATTACCATCGATGATCGCTGAGTCTTCACCTAAAAAGGCAAGCTCCGCTGTCTTACTATCATCGATACTGCCATCATAAGCTCTAATGGTTAGCCTAGGCGTCGTCGAATAAAAACGCTCAGCAGATACTTTGAAGGTCTGGTCTACCGACTGCGATCTCAACGTCACTGTTGAATCGAAGTAATCGCTGTACCCGGCATTATTATCTCGAGCTGTAATATCGCCATTTACACCGTACCAACCACTCAGTGACAGTGACGTCGTATTGAGTTCTATACGATCATCGCCACCGAAGCCTTGAAGGTTCAAAGCGTACTTGGGCGCGTCGTTGAAGCGGATTACAGCTGTGGTGTGAGCAAGGTCAACGAGATCATCGCCATCAGCAGTGAAAGCGAGGTTCTCTTCGGTCATCTCTTCAACATCGAGAACACCATCACCATCCTGGTCGATGTATGCGCCGGTCTTATCTACAACGATACTAACTTTTGGCGCGTCCACCAATGAGATGAACGGGTAAAGCTCTCCGTCTTCGTCCAGACAGAAGTTCCCGTCCGCGCCATAGTAGCCAAACGCAGCAAAGCAGTTATAACTATCATTGGTCAACAGTGAGCCGTAAGAGTAGGTAGAGAATGTCTTATAGAACGAGCCGCCACCTAACGTAAGGCCTGAAATTTCTATTGAGTCATAAGACAACACGTATTGTGTGATACGCCCCAAAGGCTCGTCACCAAAGATGTTGTACAGGTCCAACTCGATTCGATCATCGGAGCCGAATCCAAGAAAATCTAACGGATTATCTGGAAGCGCATTAAATCGGACAGTCACGCTGTGGGACGCCATGTCCACCCAATCGTTACCGTTCAGTGGGTTGAAGGCGAAATTACCTTCTACCGCCTCGTTTGCATCGAGGTACCCATCGCCGTCAAGGTCAATGAACGCGCCGACTTTGGTTTCGCCATCAGCTTCATATTCATCAACGATCACCCGATAAGCAGTCTGATCCCCCAACTGATCGTACTGTTTTATGATTGACACGCGATCAAGCAGACTACCATCACCTGCCACTACAGCTGCGCCATTCCCAAAGGTGGCAACTTCTATACTTTGACTCGAGAAAGCCTCTAACCAAGCATAAAACGCCAGCCCTTCGTTTAATCCAGTACTTCTTGTTGCTTTGACAATGAAAGAGGAAGACAGCCTGCTTGCGGTATCGTCACCATCAGCGCGCCAGCAAGAGCTGTTGGCTGTGTAAGAGTGATACTGATCGACGTCGCGCACGTCAGCGGAGAGCCAACCATTCTGACCGAGAGCAACCATATCAACTTCAATTCGATCATCGCCGTTGAAGCCAGAAAGGTCCAACAGCTCATCCGGAACATCATTGAAGTGCAGAACAACATTATCGTTTTCAAAATCGATAACAGTCGGAGCAACGGCGCCGGTTGCAGCAGCAAAGTTGAATACCTGATTTTCTGAAACCCGTTCATCATCTGACAGTTTACCGTCACGATTGGTATCTATCCACCCACCATCTGCCTCAATCACCACATAGGTGGCATCAGTATCAGCACGCATGCCCGGGTTGTTCACGAACGCAACGCGGTTCATCAAGTCAATACCGCTACTGTAAATCTCACTATCAGAGGTGAAAGAGGCGAGCGCCCCCCACTGGTAAGCCTTCGTATCAGCGACAAAGTCCTCACCATGCAACATCAGGTAATCGACACCCTTTGTACTGTCTTTTATGGCTTCGTAATAGAAATTCGTCGAAGCGTAACCATTGGACACCGCACGAGTGTCGTAGTCGGCATCGTAATTATGGCCGCCTATGCCAACCCAACCGTTAGCCTGAAGTTGCGTCAGATCCAACTCAACACGGTCATCCCAGCCGAATCCCGCGAAGTCCATAGCGACCTGATCACCATTGGCATTCTCAAGTAGGTTGTTAACACGAATGGTGACCGGATTGAACTCTAGCTCTATCAGAGCTTCTCCAGTCTCCGCATCAAAGGCACGATTGGAAGCAACAGCCTCCTCCGTTGAAATGACGCCATCGGCGTCTAAATCCACGAACGCGCCGTTATGATCAACAATCACTTTAATTTCACTGTTGGTAACAAAACTCACGGCATTGTTAAAGCCATTTCGTCCATCGATGAACGGATTGCTATCCGTACAACTTCCGAAAGTCGCTATAGTGTAGCTTCTACCCGTGCCGCTCAGCGTGCCCTGAAACTCAAGATAACCGACATTTGAAGACCATCGGCTCTCCCTGTAGGCATACACAGTTATATCGTAAGCGTCACCCCGGACAGTAGACCCACTTAGCTCGATAGAACTGCAAGCGTAGCCATCTTGCCAGGTGTTAAAGTAGGCAGAACGCGCGTCTTCTGATATCGACCCCACAGCCCATCCATCACGGCCAAGCTCATTCAAGTTGAATTGGATGCGGTCGTCAGCGCCAAACCCCTGGAAATTAAGAGGGCTGTCTTCGAGATCTGAATTTACTTCGTTGAATCGGATAGTGACGGCGTTGCGGAACAGGTCAACTCGATCGATGCCATCAACAAATGCCAGATTTACATCAGTCATCTCTGAATCCTGCAAGATCCAGTCGTTGTTCTGGTCAACCCAAGCACCGGTAACACCGCCGGCATTTGTATCTACAATAACTTGTACAGGACCACTTCCAAGAGCAATAAGCGGTGGAGCCTCTTTACCGATCGCATCAAATACGAAGGTAAGCTGTTTGGTCGTCTCACCCGCCGCGAATTCAAGCTCACCCTGCTTGCTGGCAGAGCCCGAGGCAAGATCTTCAGAGCTGATCGCATCGACGTTCAAGCTATAGTCAATCACATCATCGACCGAGCTGTCTGTGCGGCTAACCTCGATCACTACAGTACGCATACCGTCGGCATCGATATCATCCGAGACCACTTCGAAGGATGGCATCAGATATCCAGGCTCGTACAAACCAACAGCGTCGATACTGCCGTCTGTATCAAATAGAGCTTTGCTGCTAAGTGCGATATCAAGATCAACCGACGCACTACCCGCTTCTAAGGTTTCATTCTGAACCAATTTCAGCTGATCGAAAATTGAGCCGTCTTGTGGTGCAACTACAACTGAAGCGTCAAGGCCATCAATCTGCCATGCAGCGATCCCTGCGCCGGTAACATCGATATCGAACTTCAAGAACTGCACCTGAGACGCATCCATGTTCTCACCGGCATATTGGGCAAAATACCCTTCTACAGCACCAGCCAAACCAAGATCAGCGACATCTTCGGAGTCCAAAACACCATTGGCAATTAGGTATTCGGCCAATTCAGCATTAAGCCCTTCTGCGTCGCTGACATCAGCTAATCCAACGAATGTACCGGAGACCATCGCAGTGCTTTCAGAGTTAGCAATGGCAGTCGACACACCAAGGGCATCAAAGTCTATTACTGCGTCGGCAAACACAGGTATCCAACTAACGATTCCGGCAGGTTCTGCACTAGAAGTCGAACCCCGAACTATTGAAACCCTATCCGCCAAGTCAATAGCCGATATGTTGTAATCAAAATAGCCTAACGTACCGTAGTAGCCGTTTTGGAAATAACTAGTACTACTCGACGAGTCAAAAGCACTACCTTTACTGGAAGCATACAGCGAGAACGTATACCCGCCGTAGTAAATTTGGTGGAAGTAACTTCCCGCCCGCGAGCCATATTTGGTATCCGAGGAAAACTCATTTCTCGCAGTCAATCCAAAACTATATGCACCCGAAAGGTTTAAATTTGAGTCAGCAGTAGCCTGGAATTCGTCTGCTCCATTCAATACAAAGGCTTGTCGATCAAGCTCAATACGATCATCAAGACCAAAGCCGGAGAGATCCAGCGGCGCTGCCCAATCTGGCGCAGTGTTGAAATGCACGACTATGGAGTTATTCGCAAGATCTACTAAATCGTTACCGCTATCTTCGCCGAAGGCGAGGGTCGTTTCGGACTCATCGTGAACACCGTCACCATCTTCATCGATGTAGGCGCCGTACAACTCCACCACAACACGAATCTGGGAATTATTTACCACACCGCCGACCATGTACCCTTGGCCAGATTGCAAATCGGTAAAATCTAGCCAACTGTCGAAGCTATCACTACCTCTACTATTAAAATCAAAGACAGCTGAGATCTGATCGCCAATAGAATTCGCACTGTCGCTGTAGGTGAACTCGAACACAGGCGCGTGCGTTAACCAGGTAATACCACCGTCAACCGAGTAGTCGAAATACTGGGTGAAGTCCGCAGCCTCCCCACTGGTTGTAGACTCGTATGCGGTATTCGTAACGAAGTCGATGTCGAAGGTATTCGACTGAGTGAGAGGCTTACCGAGATCAATTAGGACCTGAATGTACTCGTCAATACCCTCTATTGCAGTTTCACCAAAGGCTTTTAACACATAGACGGTATCCGCATTATCATCGTTGCGGATAAGAATTTCAGACTGGTCTACCGCGAGAGTCGCACCGCCTTCTACACCGTTAAGGAATAAGCCCACGGACTCAGTTGCTTCATAGGTACCATCGTCGTTGATCGTTACCGAAAGAACCTGTGAGATATCATTTGCTGTGAATATAAGCGTGCCGCTGGCAGCAACGAAGTCATCCGACTCAGCCGTATCAACTGACCCCTCAGCTAGAGCATTTGCATTCAAGAGATCTGGATAACCCGCCAGTCTAGTGTAGATGGTGCCAGCGTCATTGTAGTCTGTCGCTCCGCCCCAAGACTCCGTAGCGTCGGCTGCGATGTACATCGACGATGCAGCATCGTATGTACGAGAAATATCATTGCTGACCCATACGCCAGCCTCGTCGCGCTTAATCGTAAATGTGGCAAACGGATGTGAGGTATTCGTTTCCGGAGTGACGTTTACAGCGCTACCTGAGGTACCAACACTAAACTCGTCAATGGCACTTGTTGTAGCGCTTTCGATAGAGACTGGAGTCGCAGAAACACTAAAACGGAAATCCTGCTCAATAACGTTATCGCCTATCACGTTGAACGTCATTGTCCATTCGCGTGCATCATCTGCAGCCCAACTAATGAGCTTATCGCTGGGGTTGGTCCAGTTCGCCGTACCACCAGACCCATCAACAGTGAACGTGGTCTCCGCTCCTTCTGGATCGGTCACTACGATAGTAGATATTTGAGTTTCCAGACCTGCCGGTACAGACCAATAGAAAGAAGCCTCTTTGCCCAGATAGCCCTGGCGAATCAGCGACAGTGAGTGCGGAATCGTCTCCTGCACACCCGCCTCAGCGGGGTTAACATCACCATTATCATCCGGTGCTATACCCTCGGCATAGTTGGTATTGATTTCGGTTACCTGTACGCGAACGTCATTGTTGAGGATCTCGCCAATGGCCTGATTATTAGCACCAATACTCGTACCCACGGAAGCACTCGACAGTGTCACTTTAAACTGTTCATCGCCCTCTAACGATGAGCCGCGAGTCGAACTCGTACCAATCCTCGCGAAAGTATCGTTAGTCACGTTAACTGTCACAACAGCGCTTGACTCGCCAGCAGCGAAGGTAACCGTACCGCTTGGAAGCGGCTGATACCAAGCCAAGCCGAAGTCCGCTTGGTTGATACCGAGAATATTAGAGAGCGACCAGTTTACCGTTGATATTTGATCGAGATTACCGATACGTTCTAGGGTAAAGGTGAGAGGCGTAGTGCCACTGTCTGTTTCGGTATGCGTGACAGTCAGAGAACCATCAACAAACTGCACCTGCGCGTCGTCATTCAGAATTGTATCTGCTACTGAAGCGGTCTGAATTTCCGAGCCTTCAGACGCATTAACCAGTTCAACCTCTAGGATCTCATCTCCTTCGTACAGCGAGTCCTGTTTGAACTGCAGTGTAACGGTCTTCAGGGTTTCACCAGCTGCAAACGTGAGGGTACCTGTAAGCGCCTGACTTGACGAAAAGTCGTCAGCGTCTACGTAACCATCGCCCGTAACCACGCGCCAATCAACCGTAGTTATCTGATCCGTATCATCGGCACGAACAATTTCGTACTCGAATGTCTTAAGCGTACTACCAGATACTGACCCCTCTTCTGGAGTTGAAGGGTTAACCAAGTAGCGAATATTAAGGCTAGCATCATCATCGATAATGTCAGTTGTCGCTGTGATAGTACCACCAGAACCTGAAAGAAGCGGTGTAGTGAAGCCTACGTCAGAGTAGAGCTGGATTGTTGCTGTTTTACCGGCATCAACTACGGAGTCCTGACGAATTGCCAGAGAAACCACATCGCTCTCTACGAGACGGTTAAAGACAACGCTGCCGGTCAGAGACTCACCGTCAGCCAGATCCGATGCGTCAATACCGGTAACCTTCCAGTACACGGCAGTATCACTGGTTGCACCGATACCCGCCAAATCGAAACTGAGGTACCGTTGCGCTTCAGATTCATCGCCTTCGACAACTTCAGGCGCGTGAGCAATTACGTTGAAGCCGATGTCATCTGCAACGACCGTAACAATCTCGGAGTCAACTTCCAGGTTGCCAGTCGCGCTCGTTAGATCAAGATACATCTGCTCACTGGCTTCAATATCACGATCACCGTAAAGGGTTACCGACACCTCTTTGGTAAGTTCGCCATCGCCGAAAGTAACCGTACCCGATGGCATGCCATCATTGGCAACCGAAAGGTCTTCCTGACCAAAGGCAAAGTCATCTTCATTTACTGGCGAGTCCCCACCCAAAATTCGATACGCATAGGTAGCAGCAGCCAAAGGACCCGAAGCGTCACGAGTCAGCGTAAATACAACAGTGTGAGCCGGATCGTTGGCATCAACCGCATCTGCACCTTCAACAACCTCTACACGATCTGTATCCGCATTGTAGGCAGCGTCACCGCCTGCAGTGACAGTAATCTTTTCATCGTCATCAGAGATTTCAACGCTGGCAGTCTGCTGTACATACACTACGGAACCGGAATAATCACCGGAGTTCACAGTGTAGGTCTGAGTGTCCGCATCGTAGTCATAAATCAATGCATTCTGGAGCGTTGCCGTAATCTGCTCACCGCTCTCGAGGAGATCATCACCGGACAGAATCAGTTGTACATTGACTGTCTGCTCAGGGCCACTCAGCAGAATCTCCTGATCAGGACGACCGTCGGTATATGTCAACGTAACCGTTTCGCTAAGCGGGTCAAACGTCGCCAGAACCGTTTCGATTGCGGTAGATGAGCCCGTAGCCGCAAGTTCAACCGAAACCTTACGTGTGAGGTTACCGGTGCGTACGATTTCAAAGTTAACGGCGGTCGTTTCGCCCGCTGCTCCCTCAACAACCGAAGTCTGCAACGCATTCACTGCAAGACCGATTTCATCGTCATGAACGATCGCCGTGGTACCATTCCCCAGAAGACTGGTGTGGTCTCCGGTGCCATTTTCAAGCACTAGACGGAAGGCTTCGGCGCCTTCCAAATCAGCATCGCCGGCCACGGTAACAATAACGACCTTATCGGCCGCATCACCTGCAGCCCAACTAAGCGTACCACTGGTAACGGAGGTAAACTCTTCAGCATCCAATGGATTTGCTAACAGCATGCCATTATTGAGAAGCTGGAACCCCTCAAGCGACCAATTAATCGTTGATGACTGGTTATCGGTATCGCCCGAACGGCTCAGTGTGAAGGTGTAGGTAGCCACAGCTCCATCACCGCCCTCAACACCATCTCCAGCAACAACCGCAGAAACCGCAACGTCATCATTTACCAGAGTCGTGTCAAAATCACCGCTAGCACCGATAGTTGCACCCGAACCCGACGCAGCACTCAGTCGAACCGTAAAGGTCTCGTCCTGCTCAACAGTGAAGTCGTTGGAGATTGCCAGTGAGAGAACCGCAGTACTGGAGCCTGCAGCAAACGTTACGCTGCCGCTGGTCGCCTCAAAATCCTCAGCGGTAATATCACCCGTCAGTGGAATAGACCAATTTACAGTTGTTTCAGTAGTGAGATCACCCTGTCGCACCAGGGTGTAATCAAGCGTACGAACACCGTGATCCGCTGCATCCTCGGTTACAGAAATCAAACCACTATTGGTATAAAACTGTACAACGTCGTCATCATTCAGGATTGTCACACGGGTCGTCAGACTCGCCTCATCACTCGCCAACGCGTGACCTGCTGTAGACGTTCCAGTCAAGGTAATATCTAGCGTCTCGTCAGCTTCAAACTGGTCATCTTCGCGCAGTGCAATCTGGAAGGTTTTCTCGGACTCACCCGCTTCAAACTTAAACTGGCCATTCAGCCCCACAGCAAGATCGCCACTAGAAGCCGGGTTATCGCCGGCACCTTGTGCCTGCCAGTTAACAGTTGCTGCAACACGTGCATCACCTTCACGCTGCACGGTTATCTCTATATAACGCGCCTCACCAGTGTGCCCCTCAACCGCCGATACAGAAGTATCGACCATGCTGAATACAGCATCATCGTTAAGGATTAAAGCGCTCGCCTCAGCTGTCGCCAGCTGCGCACCAGTGCCATCATCAAACAGCACTATTCGGTAGGCTTTGTCGGCTTCGAGCTGAAGGTTGGCCAGCGTCTCAATCAATAACGTACCCTGCACCTCGCCCGCAAGCAGCTCAATCTGACCACTTGGCAGACCAGCATTGTTACCCAGCAGGTCTTGACCGTTTGCAAAATCACCAGCTTCTGCGCCACCGTCAACAAGCTCCACTTTCCAGTTTGCGCTGATTGCCGTTTTGTTAAAGCCATCTCTAACAACGGTTACTGAGAGCGTGCCGTTCTCAGCATTACCCTCATTACCCTCGTAATTGGCGTGGCTAAAGCCGATTGATGTGTCGTCATTAAGAATAGTACCAACAGCTTGAGGCACGATAACAACCGCAGGACCCGAAACAACTTCTACATCAACAAGATAAGTTTCATTATTTTCGACTGCAGCATCCACTGCAGGAGTCACAACAAATCTCGCGACACTTTCGCCAGCCAAAATCGTTACCTGGCCAGACTGAGCACCCGTAAAGTCCGACGAGACAGCGTCACCTGCGAAGTTCAGTGACCAGTTAACCACCACGTCTTCATCAACAACATCCGAGAGACGCACTTCAAAACTATGCTCTTGTGCGGCACCAGAGGTTCCCTCTAACTGCTGCGCGTCTGATGCGGCAACTGAGACCACAACATCTTGTGGCACAAGGTTAGCCTGGATTGACTGAATACCGAAATGTACATTATCCGCAGACGAATCAAGTGCGACTTCAAAATAACGCACCCCTTCATTCTCAGCACCTGGACGGGCCACCACCGAGAACACTAACTCGTCAACACCTGCCCCAAAGGTAAGCACACCGCTTGCTGCAGTGAAGTCGGTTACCAAGGTTGGATTTTCAGAGACACCATCGACAGCCCAGGAAACGGTGCTTGACTGAGTCAGATCACCTGTGCGTGAAACAACAACTTGGTAGGTTACATTGCCACTTGCATCACGCACGCCATCGGACGAAATTGACGTGATATCGACCAAAACGTCGTTGTCGAGAACCGTGATAGCCGCGACATCATTTTGCACCTCATAATCGGAAAGACCCGCAACCGCATCGTCAAGATACAGCGCGAAGGTCGCCGGTGCGTTCAGCAATGAATTGCTAGTCGCCGCCAGAGTGAAGTTTGCAGTAGTTTGCTCTGCAGCGAACTCAAGCGTACCATCATGAGGTAGTCCCACAACCCCAGAATCACCTGATAGACTTACGAGAGCGTAGTTAACACTTAGAGGCTCAGAATTCAGTTCGCCTTGACGCGCTACGCTGAAGCTTAGCGTCTGGCCCTCATCACCACTTACTGAGTACTGTACTAATGTCAAGCGAGCTGTTGGATCGATTACGACAGGAGGTTCGGGGGTTGGCGTTACGTCCTCAACCGGTGCAGGCTCCTCTGGCTCAAATGTCTCAGACGTGCCCGCCGTAGTGGTCGGCACCGAAACCTTTCCTGTACCAACCTGAGTGAG
>Ga0209555_10000362_pt1 | contig 38972 bp, 37 predicted proteins | sample SaaInl85LU_5_DNA_FD_184643 | JGI IMG/M metagenome (GOLD analysis project Ga0209555, IMG submission 184643) | Marine microbial communities from expanding oxygen minimum zones in the Saanich Inlet - ESP_85LU_5_DNA (SPAdes) (version 2) | ecosystem: Environmental > Aquatic > Marine > Intertidal...
CCACGCCCGCACTGAGGCGTTCAACCTCTGGTCCGATTACACCGCCGAAATGGCGGCATGATCCAACGGTTGCCAATGTTTCACAATGGGCCAGCAACAACTTGGCAATACCGATTGCTGCCATCTGAAAGCAACACTGTGATCGCGAGTGCCTGCTGGACAGGTCCACATTTCTGTTGACAGCCTGTCCTGTGCTCGGGCAGTACTTTTAAAGTTGGAAAGAGCGAGAGCGGCCAAATATGGCGCAATGCATGATGGTAAACTTGGGGCGTCGGGCAACCGGCTGTGATCTCGTCGTATGACGTGAAGCCGGGTTTTGCCGCTTCAGTCGTTGCTGGAGCGGGTGTCTGCATCTCATCTGACTTTCCTGCTTTCCTGCTTTTCTGGATTCTCTACATGCACAACAGGAACGATTTACGCCTTGCTGTCGATATTGGCGGTACCTTCACCGATACGGTCCTGGTTGATGGGCAGGGGCATATCCTTGCCACCACCAAAACACCGACCACTCCGGAAAACCCGACCCTTGGGGCGCTTGCGGGGGCCGAACATGTGTTGGCCGCGACAGGTGCAGACTGGTCGCAGATCGCCGGCTTCATCCATGGCACGACACTGGCCACCAATGCTCTGATCGAGCGGCGCGGGGCTGTCGTGGCCACGGTGACGAGCGAGGGGTTTCGCGATATTCTCGAGATCGCCTATGAGCGCCGCTACAGCCAGTATGAGATCAATCTCGTCAAACCCGATCTGATCGTTTCGCGCGGGCGGGCCTTTACCATCGGCGGGCGGATGGATGCGCGCGGGCAGGAGCTGCAACCGCTTGATGAGGAGACGGTTCGACGGTTGACCGGAGAGCTTGCGGCCTGTGGCGCCGAGGCCGTAGCAATCTGCCTGATGCATGCCTATGCCAACCCGGCACATGAACTGAGATTGCGCGATCTTCTGCTGGCGGCAATGCCCGGTCTGGTGATTTCGCTATCGCATGAGGTCAGCCCCGAGGCGCGTGAGTTCGACCGGCTCTCTACCACCATCGCCAACGCCTATATCCAGCCTCAGATGGCCAGTTACCTGATCGATTTTCAAGCGCGATTCAGCGACGAAGGCCTGACCTGCCCGATCCTGATGATGACTGCGGGCGGGGGCATGACAACAATGGAAACTGCCGAACGCCTGCCAATACGGCTGGTGGAATCCGGCCCTGCCGGGGGTGCCATTCTGGCCGCGCGCATCGCTGCCGAGACCGGCGAGCGCGAGGTGTTGAGTTTCGATATGGGCGGCACCACGGCCAAGCTGTGTCTAATCGACCGGTATCGCCCGCAGACCGCACGCAAGTTCGAAATCGCGCGCGCGGCGCGGTTCATCAAGGGCTCTGGCATGCCGGTGCGCATCCCGGTGATCGAGATGATCGAGATCGGCGCGGGCGGCGGTTCGATCGCGCATGTGGACCGGTTGGGCCGCCTGCAGGTCGGACCAGAGAGCGCGGGGTCCGAACCCGGACCGGCCGCCTTTGCCAAAGGCGGAACCGAGCCGACGGTGACCGATGCCGACGTGATGCAGGGGCTGATCGAACCCGGGCGCTTTGCCGAAGGGCGGCTCAGGATCGACATGGATGCGGCGAAAAGTGCGCTTGCCTCGGGCGTTGGGCAGGCGCTGAAGCTTGACGCCGCACAGGCCGCCCATGGGGTCAGCGAGATCGTGGATGAGAACATGGCCGCCGCAGGGCGAATGCATGCTGTGGAATCGGGCAAGGATCTGGGCACACGGCTGATGATCGCCTTTGGCGGCAATGGCCCGCTGCATGCCACCCGGGTGGCGCGGCGTGCGCAGGTTGACCGCATTCTGATCCCGCGCGACCCTGGGGTCGGCTCGGCGGTGGGGTTCTTGTTCGCGCCGGTCTCGTTCGAGATCATCCGCTCGCGCTATGGCACGCTTGAGGCGCTTGATTTGGATGGGCTCAACGCCTTTTTTGACGCAATGATCGTCGAGGCCGAGGCCGTGGTGAGGGCAGGCATGCCCGAGGGCAATCTTACCCGGCGACGGCAGGCTTTCATGCGCTATCACGGGCAGGGGCACGAGATTGAAATCCTGCTGCCTGACCGAGCTTTGGAAGAGGCAGATATTCCCGCCCTGCGCCGGGCCTTCGAGGAGGAATACAGCCGCCAGTTCAGCCGCGCTGTGCCGGGCATGAAGATCGAGATCCTGAACTGGGCGCTTGAGGTCGCCTCCGAGCCGCCCGCGCTGGAGCAGTACGCCAAAACCCGCGTGAAACAGCCTGCGCAACCGTCCGGGCAGCGGCGCATCCTGTGCGATGTCACCGGTGAATGGCGCGAGGCGGAAATCCATGATCGCGGGGTTCTCACACCCGGCGACCATCTTGACGGCCCCGCCCTGATCATCGAGCCGCAAACCACCACATTCGTCAGCGCCGATTTCTCGGCCCATGTGGATGGCGGCAGCAACATCTGGCTCATACGCAACCGGGAGGGCGACCAATGAGCACCACCGACACCCGCCTGCAGGTCATGTGGAACCGGCTTCTGGCCGTGGTCGAGGAACAGGGTCAGGCGCTGATCCGCGCCGCCTTTTCCCCCATCGTACGCGAATGCGGGGACATTTCCGCCGGCATCTTTGATTTGCAGGGTCGGATGCTGGCCCAGGCCGTGACCGGCACGCCGGGCCATATCAACACCATGGCCGAGGCGGTAAAGACCCTGCGCGGCCGCTTTCAGCTTCAGGACATGGAGCCCGGCGACATTTACCTCACTAACGATCCATGGATCGCCTCGGGGCATCTGAACGATTTCCTGCTGATGATGCCGGTGTTTCACAAGGGCCATGTGGTCGGCTTCACCTCCTGCACCTCGCATCTGGTTGATCTGGGCGGGCTTGGCATGGGCCCCGAGGGCGCGGATATCTATGACGAGGGGCTGCTCATTCCACCCTGCAAGCTGATGGAGGCAGGCGAGCTAAATGCTCTCCTGATGGATATCGTCAAGGCCAATTCGCGCGAACCCATTTCCAACGAGGGCGACATCTATGCGCTGATCGCCTGTTGCGAGACCGGGGCCGAGCGGCTTTCTGGCATGATGGAGGAGTTCGGCATCGACCATCTGGACGATCTGGCGGATTACATCATCGACACGTCCTATCGCGGCACCATCGAGGCCATCGCGGAGCTTCCAAAAGGGACCTGGCACAATGTCCTGAAAGTGGATGGCTATGAGCGGGAGATTGATCTGCACGCAGCCCTGACCATCAGCGAGGACCACGTTGAACTGAATTTCAACGGCACATCGGGCCTGTCGAACAAGGGTATCAACGTGCCATTGAACTACGCCACCGCCTATTCGGTCTTTGCCCTTCGCTGCATCATCGGACCGGACATTCCCAACAATGCGGGCTCGCTCGCGCCCTTCCGGGTCACCGGGCCAAGGAACTGTATCCTGAACGCCCAGCCCCCCGCACCGGTGGCCATGCGCCATACGCTAGGGCAGATGACGCCCGATCTGCTCTATGGCTGCCTGTCGCAGGCCCTGCCAGATCAGGTTCCTGCCGAGGGTGCCTCCTGCATGTACGACCTTCCACTGCGCCATGTGCCTGATGCGGTTTCGCGTGACGGTGAGCAGTTTGCGCTGGAGCTTGTGTTTAGCGGCGGAACAGGGGCGCGGCCCCGTCTCGATGGGCTTTCGGCCACTGCCTTTCCGTCTGGTGTCTGGGGTAGCCAGGTAGAAACCACCGAGGCGGTCGCGCCGGTCCTGATCACCCGGCGCGAACTCAAGCAGGACAGCGGCGGGCCCGGCAGGACACGCGGCGGGCTGGGTCAGCATATCGAAATGCGATCTGCGGTGGATGAGGATTTCATGCTGTTCCTTTCGGTCGAACGGGTTCTGAACCCCGCACGGGGGCGGTTTGGCGCAGGAGAAGGCGCGCCGGGGCGCATCCGCATTGGCAAGGAAGGGCTTGACCTGCCGGGTAAGGGCGAGTTCCGGGTGAAGGCTGGCGAAACTCTGATTTTCGAAACCCCGGGAGGTGGCGGCTTTGGTAATCCGCAGGATCGCCCGCGCGAGGATGTTCAGCGTGACCTCGAGGAAGGTTTGATAAGTCAGAAGGCAGCGCGCGAAATCTATGGGGTGAAACCATGATCAGCCCCGTTGCCCATATAGCCTCCCTGTCGCCCTATGCGCTGGCTCAACTGAACGCGCCCGCGGGAAAGCGTCTTATCTCGCTGTCTCAAAACGAAAGCCTGCACCTGCCCAACCCGCTTGCTATCGAGGCCGGTGCGAAAGCGCTGACGGCAGGGCATCTCTATCCCGATCCGGACTGGGGTGAATTGCGCGAGGCGCTGTCTGGTCTGCACGGCATCCCTGCCAAAGGTCTCCTGTGCGGCAACGGGTCAATGGAGCTGATCGCCAGCCTCGCGCAGGCTTTTACGGACGAGCAAAACGCGGTGCTGGCCCCGGCGCATGCCTATCCGTTTTTCCGATCGGCCGCGCAGATGGTACGGGCACGCTATGACGTGGCCCCTGAAAACGACGGGCGCGTTTCGGTCGATGCGCTGCTGGCTGCTGTACGGCCCGACACCCGCATCGTCTTTGTTGCCAATCCCGGCAACCCCACCGGCACCCGCATCCCGCGCGCCGAGCTTTTGCGCCTGCGCAAGGGCTTGCCGGGCGATACCCTGCTGGTGATCGACGAAGCCTATGGCGAGTTTGCCGATCATCTGAATGAGCCCATGTTCGATCTGGTCGGGCGTGGCGATACGGTGGTTCTGCGCACATTCTCCAAGGCCTATGGTTTGGCCGGTATGCGGGTGGGTTGGGGGCTGTTTCCGGCGGAGATTGCTGGCGAGATCCGCAAGGTGATGAACCCCAACAACATCTCGGTCGCCGGACAGGCCGCAGCCGCTGCGGCGCTCAAGGATCAGGCGTATATGGTTGAGACCTGCCGGGAAACGGCCAGTTTGCGAGACGGGTTGCGCAAGCGGCTACGACAGGCCGGGTACGACGTGCCCGAGAGCTTCACCAATTTCGTGCTGATCCGGATGGGAAGCCCTGACAAGGCGCATCGCGCCGATAAGGCCCTTCGCGCCGAGGGCGTGTTTCTACGCCCGCAGGGCGGGGCTGGGCTTGCCGATTGCCTGCGCGCCACCATAGGCGTCGCTGAAGATGTCGACAACGCCGCCGGGGTTTTGGAACGCTGGGCAGAGGGGGAAAAGACATGACACAATCGCGCGGGCGGGCCCGCTTCGGCATTCTGGTGCCCTTCACCAACACCAATCTCGAACCTGACATGGCGCTTTTGCGCCCTGACGGCGTGTCGATGCATATTGCCCGCATGGGGGGATATGATCAGGACGAGATCCCGGATGCGGACCAGATGCACGGGCTGGGCGCGACTGATCTGGATGAGCCCCTGCACCTGTTGCAGGGCGTGCGCCCGGATGTGATCCTCTATGGCTGCACCTCGGCTACGCTGACCCATGGCCCGGCCTTCGACCGTGCGCTTGCCGAACGGATCAAGACCGATAGTGGGGCCGAAACCGTAACGGCAGCCGGGGCACTGGTGCATGCGCTGCAAACTCTGGGCGTGACCCGCATCGGTTTTGCCTCGCCTTACGTATCTGCGATCAACGACTTGGCCGTCGAATTTTTAGCGAAGACGGGTGTTGAAACCTTGATCCGCTCAGAGGTGGGTGATGATCTGGACAATTACGGCCAGGGCGAGCTGGATCCGCAGGCGGTATTCGATCTGGGCCTTGCCGCCGACCATCCCGAGGCCAGGGCGATTGTGCTGTCCTGCACCGACATGCGCAGTGTCGAAATCATTGCCCGTCTGGAACAGGCTGTGGGCAAACCAGTCATCACGTCAAATCAAGCGATGGCTTACCAAGCCATGCAGCTAGCCGGTATCGGCGAGGCCCTGCCGGGATATGGCCAGCTACTGCAAAGGGAACGGCTATGAGCTTCGATCGGATCGCCGAATTCGTGCTTGCGGGCCAAGGCACGCCGCAAAGCGCGCTCGACATGGCCGCGACGCTGCTGATCGACACCGTCGGCGTGGCGGCAGGGGCTGCGGGGATGGAGGCCGGTCGGATCGCATACGATCATGCCTTTGCCTTTCACGGCGCAGGTGCGCCGGAACACGCGGCGTATATGATGTTCGACGGCCGGCGCGCTTCGATCCCCGGGGCCGCCTTTGCCGCTGCGACCCAGATCGACAATCTCGACGCTCACGATGGCCTCAATCCGACCAAGGGTCATATTGGCTGCGCCGTGGTGCCCGCACTGTTTGCCTTCGCCGAAGCCCGACCAGAGCTTTCCGCGCGCGATGCGCTCTCTGCGCTCGTCATGTCCTATGAGGTCGCTGCCCGAGCAGCCTTTGCCTTGCATGCAACAGTTAGCGACTATCACACATCCGGGGCATGGAACGCGCTAGGCGTGGCGGCGTTGGGTTGCCGTTTGATGGGGGCGGGCCCCGACAGGTTGCGCAATGCGCTCGGGATCGCCGAGTACCACGGCCCGCGCAGCCAGATGATGCGCGAGATCGCCAACCCGACCATGTTGCATGACGGGTCGGGCATGGGCGCGCTGGTGGGGGAGATGGCGGCGTTGCTGGCGATGGACGGATTTACCGGTGCGCCTGCTATCACTGTCGAGGCGGATGATGTGGAAGATTGCTGGTCCGATCTGGGCAAGCTCTGGACCGTCGAGCACAACTACATCAAGCCCTATCCGATCTGCCGCTGGGCGCATGCGGCGCTTGATGCCTTGTCCGGTCTGATGCGCGATCACGGTTTCTCCGCAGGCGACGTGACCCGGATCGAGGTGAACACATTTTCCGAGGCCGCGGCGCTGTTCCCGGGTATGCCCGCAACCACATCGCAGGCCCAGTATTCCCTGCCCTTCGCGCTGGCCGTGATGCTGGTGCATGGCCGGATCGGGCCGGGGCATATTTCCGGCACAGCCCTGAACGACCCGAAGGTGTCCGAAGTGCTGGCGCTCATTGCAGTGCGCGAGGAAGACCGGCACAGCAATTGCTTTCCCGGCGGGCGGTGGTCCGATCTAACCGTGACGCTGAAGGAGGGTACCAGGCTTGCCTCGGGTGACGTGCATGCGCGCGGCGGACCCGAGGCGCCCATGGACCAGAGCGAGATCAAGGCGAAATTCCGCGTGATGACCGCCGCACTCCCCGAACCGCGCGTCACGGCTCTGTGGGAGATGCGCGAGCGTTTGTTGCAGCCAGAGGCCAAATTCAGTGAACTGGCGCAGCTTGTCCGTGCACCTGTGGAGGAAAACCATGTCTGACACGCCGCGTATTGTTCTGCATAACAGCAATACGGCGCCGCTTGCCCGATGGTTGCGCGCCGCGTTCCCGCAGGCGGAATATCGTGAATGCAACAGTTATGAAACGCTTCCCGCCCTGATCGACAGCTACCGGCCCGAAATTGTCTACTCGGTGCGCTTCGCGGGCACGCCGGGCTTTCCGCGCGACGCGCTGTTTGGCGCGGGCGGCCCGCGCTGGGTCGCCAATGGCGGGGCGGGTACTGACCATTTCGGCCAATGGGACCCTCGGAAGACCACCGTTACCAATGCTGCGGGCGTGGCCGCCGGGATGATGGCGGAATACATCTTCGGCGGATTTTTGCATTTCACGCTGGATATCCCGGGCCTGCAACAGGACAAGGCCGCGCGGGTCTGGAATGCCCGTACGGTCAGGCCGCTGGCAGGCAAGACGCTCCTGATTGTTGGGTTGGGTCATACCGGTCAGGCGGTGGCGGCGCGCGCCCGGGCCCTCGGTATGAAGGTTCTGGGGACCCGCGCCCGGCCAGAGCCCATGGAACATGTCGATGAGGTGCACGCGGCGGATGATCTGCCGGGCCTTTTAGCGCGCGCGGATTTCATCGCGGTCTCGACCCCCCTTATCCCGGCAACACGCGGCTTGATCGGTAAGGATGAGATCGCGGCGATGAAGCCCGGCGTCATATTCGCCGATGTCTCGCGTGGCGGCGTGGTGGATCAGAGCGCTCTTTACGATGCAATGAAGACCAGACACGTCGCGGCTGCGGTGCTCGACGTATTCGAGACCGAACCTCTGCCCGCGACAAGCCCGTTATGGGCACTTGAGAACGCGATCATCTCACCGCATTGCTCGTCGGTCTTTGTCGAATGGGAAGAGGCCTCGTTCGAACTATTCCTACTAAACCTCGGCCGCTGGATGCGCGGCGAGGGGCTGGTCAATATCGTGGATCCGGTTCGTGGATATTGAAGGAAACGCTATGAAAGCTCCTCTGACAGGGGTCGTGACCCCGTTGCTCACGCCCTATGAGCATGACCTGAGCATCGCCGAAAGCCTCTATCTGGATCATGCCGCGTTTTGTCTGGAGCGTGGTGCGCATTACCTCTCTCCTTTCGGGACCACCGGTGAGGCGACTTCGAACACCATGAGTGAACGCATGACGATGCTCGAGCGTCTCGTAACTTCAGACACGGCGTTGCCCAGGCAACTCATGCCCGGCACCGGGCTATGCAATATCGAGGATACCGTAACGCTTACCCGTCATGCGGCTGATCTGGGCTGTGCTGCGGCGATGGTCCTACCACCGTTTTTCTACCCGCCCGGCGATGACGGGCTGTATCGCTACTATGCACAGTTGATCGAAACTCTGGGGGACAAGGCCCCGAGGATCATCCTCTATAACATCCCGCAGAATACGGGTGTGCCGATATCGCCCGCCTTGTCCGCCCGGTTAAACGAGGCCTTTCCCGAGCATGTCGTGGCCTACAAGGACAGCTCGGGTGACTGGAATAATACCGCGGCCGTGATCCGGGCGGCGCCGCGCCTGTCGGTCTTTCCCGCCTCCGAAACACTACTGGCCAAGGCAATGGTGCTTGGCGCAGGTGGCTGCATTTCAGCAAGTTGCAATTCGAACATCACTGCGATCAGGGCCATGTATGAAGCCGTGCGGAATGGTGACCAGAGCGCAGCAGACAGGCTGCAACCGGGACTGGAAACCCACCGCAAAGCAGCGCAGCAGGAAGGGTTGATCGGTGGATTGAAAAGCCTGGCGGCCCACCGGTCAAACGACCGGCGCTGGCTCAACCTGCGCCCCCCGCACATGAATGCCGATCCCGCCGCCGGACCGAGACTGGCCACCACACTTCCGCGCTAACCGCAGGACCTCCCCAAAGAGCCAAGGGCAATGTCCGTGATTGCGCGATACCCGGCATTTACCTATTCCAGTTGGGTGGCAGCTTAGTCCCGCGATTTGTAAGTTCGACATTAGATCCTCGCTGCGGCTTTCGTGAATGACCGTTCCGCCCTCTGCACAGCGGCACCGTAACTTTCGCTCATGCGGCAATTTTCGTGCTGCGTGCGCTTGCAGCGAAAATTCTCTTGGTCTCCTGTGGGCTCAAACCGGCCGTTCGCTGCGTTCCGCACCAATGATCGCTATGCGGACAATCCAGCCTTTTGCAGGTGTAGCTATCGCTTACGCAGCATTCCTTCGCAGTTGCGGCAATTTTTATGCTGCAGTGCGGCCAGTGTCGTTGAAGCAGCCATTCAACCCTACTAATCTCGGTGGATCTCAAACTGACCTTTCGCTGCGGCTTTTTCCAACAATCGAGACGCGGACAAAGAGTGCTTTCGCTGCTAGCGCCCGAATGACCGCATTTTCAAACTCTGCATCGACTGTGAAAAGCTCCCTTGGAGGGTAGCAGACATTCGCCGCGCTTTGCATCGAGATCTGCTGCGCGGGCAAAGCGCTCTTTGGTGTCCAGTGCGGCGCAAGGCAGTTAGCAAAGAAAGGCGTGCGGTTGGAACTGCTCAACCTCAAACCTTCATTTGAATGTGGATTGCTTCAAAAACCTTGTTTCATAGTTGGCGTACCGCGCGGAGAGCTTGGCTTCGCTCAGGCCAAGCTTTGACAAGTCATAGTCATGTGCCCCATGTTTGCCCTTGGTATTACTTTGTATATGGTCCTTGAGCTTTTCGCATTGCTCCGCACTGAACTGAATTTGCGCGTGATCGTATATCGCTTTAACGCAGCGCAACGGATCTGCAATAAGATCAGTGTATCTGATATCAAGGATCTTGCCTGGATGCTTAAGGCGTGCCGCAGTGTTTCGCTCGATAGAGCTGTCGGTCAGTCTAAGAACGGCGTCAGCTTCGCGCGCAGTGTCCAATGTGCGCACAGCGAAGCCGCGAGTGATAGCACCAAGGCTCATATAGCTGCCAAGCTGCTCGCACATATCGCGGTGGGTTTGCACTATGATCGATTCGGGGAAAACATCCAGAAGTTCGCTTATTCCGTCTACATGATCGGGTGCCTTTAGCACCAGCCGCCTGTCGGGATGCTGACTTTGCAGGTAGGACAGCGCCTCGACATATTCGATGTATTTGCCTGTTCGATCTGCCTGATTATACCACTCCATAAAGGAATAAACTGGCGCGAGGTTCCAATAGAGCCGCGATTGCATCGAGCTTGCCGTCATGAACATGCATTCTTCGGGGCTTTCGGCGCGGATCAGGTGCACGCTATCGAGCTCAGGTGTAATCGCGCGGCGCACATTCAGCACTTCATTCGCCTCGCTTATGCGCACTTCAGACGAGTCGCTATCGCTGCGTGAAAAGGGGCGCATGAGCTGCCAATATGGCAGGGAGGCATGGTTTGGATCAGACGCCAGAAGCCTGTGCAGGAACGTCGTGCCCGTGCGCGGCAGGCCGGTGACGATGATCGGTGGGATCGGACGCGCAGACAGTTTCCCTGCCACGCGCAATCGTTGCATCAAAACGCGGTTTTCCAACTGCGTGCGGATCATGCCCGCGAGCAGCATCCGCCCATAGGCGTTGAGGTCTGCATCCTCGTTGACCGAGGTGCATAGCCGCTCCAAAGGCTCTTCAAAGATGTCCGGCCCGAAATTGCTGCCGCCAATGTTTTGCGCGGCAGCATCCATTAACCAGCCCGGCGCAAACTGTTCTGGCACGCTGTCCATCTGCGCGCCTAGCTGCGGAAAATTCTTTCGGATGCGTGTTTCGATTTCGCTCACTGGATTTACCAATCCTTCTGAGCCAGCTCTTCAGCGCGATTAACCATCGAGCCGGGAGCTTGTGCGCCTGGTGTGACTTTGACCCAATCAATACGGGCGGGGTAAGCAAACGTGCCACGCCCTTCGCATTCCGCAGAGACTTTGGTTTTGCGATCAAGGCCAACATCGAATCCTTCACCATTGAGCAATAGGATGCAGGGCGACATGTTCAACTCGCCCGCCGCGCCGCCCTCAAGTGTGATATGTGCTTCGCCTTGTAAACGACCTTTGGCTTTGTGCGACAGTGTCAGCATCTGCTTGCCTGCCCCAAGCGGTAGACGCAGATCGCGTTTCACAAGGAAGCCACCATTGTAATGCACGACAAGTTCGCCGTCCTTCACGAAAGCACAAAACCCGCGAAGGCTGTCGCCCAGAGCAAACAGCACACCCTCCATGCCGTCGCCGTAGTCAAAAGAGCAGGTCAATTCATAGTCGCGATCCGCAAACAGCGCCGAGGCCTGAATGGCCTGCGTGCTCTCGGTGCCCTGATAGAAGGTATAGGGCCGGTTCACATCCTTGATCCTGTGCGGATCATGGGTGAGTGCACGCACAAGTGTGCGATTGTCGAGTGGATAGGCGTAATTCTCAAACGCGTCCTGATCGAAACGTTCGATCAAGTCTTTCAAAACGTCTGGGTGCTGGGCCGCGAGGTTCACGGTTTCTGTCGGGTCGGCCTCAATATCGAAAAGCAGCCAATTGTCGAGATCGAGCTTTTCACCCGGAGGTTGGAGCGAGGCGATTTTCCATTTTCCGAAAATATAGCCACGGTTGCCTTCAAGCTCAAAATATTGCTCGGACCTTTGTGATTTGGCTGTGCCGTCAGTCAAAACATCAAGAAAACTGACACCATTGAGCGTACGCGTGCGGAAGCCATTGTGCTGTTGTGGGTACTGAAGGCCCAACAGCTCAAGCAACGTCGGCATCACATCAGTCACATGCACCCATTCGCCACGTACGGCACCTTTATCTTTCAACCGTGCAGGCCAATGTGCGATCATCGGTACGCGAATGCCACCGTTCATCGGTGTGCGTTTGAAAAAGCGGAACGGCGTGTTCCCCGCATTGCCCCAACCTTTGGGATAGGCAGGCGACGTGTTCACAGCGCCCAAGGCACCGCTTTCGAGCATCTTGCGCGCCAGCTGTGGATTTTCCTGCTGTGTCACTCGCTTTTCAGTGAAATTCGCGGCCCCGTCGTCCCCCCCGATAGAGGACGCACCATTGTCAGAGGTAATCAGGATCAACGTATTCTCCATCTCGCCAATCTCTTCGAGCGCGTCGATCAAACGGCCAATGTTCTGGTCGATATTGTCGACGAGACCGGCGTAAATTTCCATGTATGCGGACATGATGTCCAGCTCGCTCTCGGGCATGTCCTCCCACTTGGGCACACCGGGAGACAGCTCTGGCAAGTCCCACTCCCCGATCACAACCAGCTCTTTTTGGCGCGCATACCGCTCTCTGCGGATCACATCCCACCCTGCATCATAACGGCCCTTATATTTGGCCATGTCTGCTGGCTTGGCGTGATGCGGTGTGTGGGGGGCATTGGTGGCGAAATACATCAAGAACGGCTTGTCATCGGCAGCGGTTTTATGGGCCTTGAGCATCGAAACCGCGCGGTTTGTAAAATCGTCCGTGGAGAAATAATCCTCTCCGTAGTCCTCGATTGGCAGCAGTTCATTGCCTTCGACAATCTGACCGGGCGCGTGATAGTTGGTTTCGGCACCAAGGAAGCCATAGAAGCGATCAAAGCCACGCTGGAGCGGCCAAGAGGATTTGTCGGCGGCCGAAGTCAGATTATAGTCAGCTGCATTGTGCCATTTGCCGACCGCATAGGTGGAATACCCTGTTTCGCGCAAAATCTCTGGGAAGGTGGGCGCATCTTTGGAAATCTCACCTGCTTGAAACCCTGGATAGCCGGGATTGGCATGGGTCAACCAACCAACGCCAACCGAATGTGGATTCTTGCCCGTCATGATCGCGGCACGCGCAGGCGCGCACATGGGCACTGTGGTGTAATTGTTGAAACGTAGCCCGTTTGCGGCGAGACGATCCATGTTGGGTGTTTCGATTTCAGAGCCAAAGCAGCCCATCTCGGCAAAGCCAAGATCATCAAGGAGGATGACAACAATATTTGGCGCACCCTCTGGCGCTTTGACAGGCTTGGGCCAATATGGCTCAGACTCAGCAAAAGTTCGGCCAATTTTACCGTGCCAGTTTGCCCCTGGATCTCCGTTTTTCAGAAGATCGTGATCTTTGTTGGCCATTTTATGTCCTCCCGCTTTGAGTACAGCGTCACGGAGCGTAGGGATGCAAACTATCACTATCGTGACAATTCAGGCCAAGTTTGCTTTGCGAAACAGAAAATGACGGATAGGCTGTCGGCACCTTATGCATGGTGCGCAAATGTCTTGGACATCCCAAGAGGTCACCGACCTCATCTACAACAGTAAAATCCTCAAAAAGCCTTTGCCGCAAAGCGCCGTCGAAGCCTTGATGAAAAAGGGCACCGTCAAAGCATATGAGAAAGGCGCGCTGATCCTCCAGCGCGGTGAGCAAAAGACGCGGTTTTTCGTATTGCTCAAAGGCACCGCGCGGCTGTCGGCACATACGCTATCGGGGCGAGAATTTGTGTCGATCTTTGTAGAGCCGGGTAATTTTTGGGGCGTGCATGCCTGTCTTGATGATGTGCAAGAGAGCCATGACGCGCTTGCAGAAACAGAGGTCGAGGTTCTCGCACTCCCCGCGAAAGCGCTGCGTGATCTGATGTGGGAAAACCGCGACATCCAAGAGGCATTGGTCGCATTTCTGTGCCAGCGGTTCCGTATGGCGCTAGATGTGGCCGAACAATTCGCAACGTGGAAACCGCGTGCGCGCCTTGCGTGGCGGCTCCTTTATCTCGCGCAATCTCACGGAATTGTCGCCAACGGACGCAGAGGGCTTGAGGTTGCGGTGTCTCAGGAAGCGCTTGCATCCATGATCAACCTGTCACGCCAACGTACCAACATTCTGTTAAAAGAAATGGAGCGCGAAGGGCTGGTTCGGCTGGAGTATGGTCGTATCGGTGTGCGGGACGCTGATGCCATGCAGGCGCTGCTCGACAATCCAACGTAGTCGCTGCTAGTTCCTGAACTCACTGTCACTTCGGTGACAGTCATGTCTTCCCCCTTTGCGCAATGCTCAGCTCAAATGACGAGGGAGGATGCCGCTAATGGCCATTACCGACTATGCGATTCCCGCAAGTGCGCTGCATGATGCGTATCGTGCGCAAGGGGTGAATGCGGTGACAACCGTGCCTGATTTTGTACAGTTCGCGCTGCATGATGCTATGAAGTCCGATGACAATATCCGATACATTGAGTGCAGCGCTGAGAACCAGACGCTGACAACAGCGATGGGCCTTTATGTTGGCGGCATGTCTCCGATGGTGATGATGCAGAACCAAGGCTTGCTAAATTGCCTCAACACGCTGCGTTCGGTCGGGCTGGATGCAGGTATCCCGCTGGTCCTGTCGGTCGGTGCATTTGGGCGTGAGTTTGCTAATCTTGGCCAATCTATCACGGAAAGTCGCCGCGTCTGCGTGAACCTAGTCGAGCCAGTCATGGCGGCCATGGGCATTCCGTTTTTCCATTTAGAAACAACGCAAGATTTACCGAAAGTTGCCGAAGCTTTTGCCACGGCAAAACAACAACAGCGCGTGGCAGTGGTCCATATCGGCCACTACCCAAGCTGGACATAGGGGAGACAGGATATGAGCATTCAAGTTATCGAAGCATGCTTCATCGTTTCCAAGATGCGCGGCGAGAATACCATCATCGTACACACCATGTCGGCAATGCCGATGATTTCAGCGATCTCTCCCAGCCCGCTCAACATCACAAGCGTGCCTCTTATGGGCGGCGCGTCTGGCATAGGGCTTGGCCTTGCCATTGCCCAGCCTGACCGCAAGGTTGTTGTGCTGGACGGAGATGCCAGCCTTTTGATGGAGATGGGCGGCATGGCGCAGATCGGCGATCAGGCGCCAGCGAACCTCATTCACATCGTATTCAACAACAATGCGCAGTTTGGGGGCGTTGCCAATCTGGACCGTCCGGGAGGTGCTGGGTTTGACTTTTGCGCCGTGGCCAAAGCCTCGGGTTATGCAACAGCCAACAGGTTTTCAACGGTGCCCGAGTTGGTTGAGGGCGGGCCTGCGTTGATCCAAACGCCAGGGCCACATTTCGTGGAATTGGATATCGCCAAACCGCCGAAATTTACCCGCGAAAGCCCCCAGCCCGAATTTCCCGACATGCAATTCGCGCGCATGAGCGCAGAGGCCAGAGCAATGATGGACGCTCTCGGTGTAAGCAAATGAGCCTTTCATTCGATTACATCGTTGTCGGAGCAGGCTCGGCGGGATGTGTCCTTGCCAACCGCCTCAGCGAGAGCGGAAAATACACCGTCGCACTGATCGAGGCGGGCGGGAGCGACAAACATTTCTGGGTCAACATGCCGCTCGGCGTAGGTCAGCTTTTGCAAAACCCAAAGTTTGCGTGGGATTACTGGACCAATCCAGAAACATCCCTCAAGAGCCAAAAAGTCTATTGGCCCCGTGGCCGTGTGCTTGGCGGATCGTCCTCGATCAACGGTATGATCTTCGTGCGCGGCGAACCGAAGCGCTATGACGAGTGGCGCGATGCCGGCAATGAAGGTTGGGGATATGACGACCTGCTACCCTATTTCAAAAAGCTTGAAGATGCACCCGAAGGAACTGGTGAAAAGCGTGGCAAGGGCGGGCCTGTGACCTGCTCTTATGGCACGTATCGCGACCCAGTTTCGCATAGCTTCATTGAAGCCGCGCAGGGTGTCGGCATCCCTTATAACGACGATTACAACGGCGAACGTGCGGACGGTGTCGGTTGGCTACAATTCTCGATCCGCAAGGGTCAGCGCTGCTCAACCGCCAAAGCCTATCTGCATCCTGTAACGGGGCGTCCCAATTTGACCGTGATGACAGGCACGCCTTGCGAACGGGTCACGTTTGAGGGCAAGCGCGCCACAGGCGTTGTTGTGGGCGGAGATAGTGGGCAACGAACGCTGTCCGCCAAACGCGAAGTGATCCTGTCCGCAGGGCCAATCATCAGCCCCAAGATACTGGAGCTGTCTGGTGTAGGTTCACCCGACGTCTTGAAGCAGCACGGTATCGCCGTGCATCACGCACTGCGCGGTGTCGGCGAGAACCTAATCGACCACCTGCACACACGTTTCAACTACAAGATTAACAAAGCTGTCACCGTCAACGACCTGATGTCGAGCAAATTGCGCGGCGCGCTTGGCTTGCTGAAATACCTTGTGACGCGCAAGGGCCTGATGGCTATCCCATCGGTCACGGCGCATGCCATGACCAAAAGCCATGAGGCCGCGCCCTATGCCGATCTCAAGCTGCAAATCGCTATGTACTCTGCCAAGGACCGTTATCTGGATGATAGCAATGGTCCGCCTACTGATCCCTTCTCTGGTATCGGTCTGGGGCAGTTCCATATCTATCCGGAAAGCCGTGGTTCTGTTCACATCAAATCAGCCAACGTCGCCGAATATCCAGAGATGAACGCCAATTATTTCTCGGCGCAGGGTGATGCAGAAACCGCCCTGGCAGGTATGCGCAAGTTGCGCGAAATTGCCAAACATCCCGCTATGGCAGGTCATATCATCGAAGAAACAGAACCGGGACTAAACCTCGATAGCGACGCCGAGATCATCGAATTCATGAAGGCTACTGGCCAGACCTCATGGCATCCGATCAGCACGTGCCGCATGGGCAACGGACCCATGGATGTTGTCGATGCGCTACTGAAGGTGCACGGGCTTGAAGGGCTACGGGTTGTCGATAGCTCGATCATGCCGACAATGCCCGCAACAAATACGAATGTTCCCACGATCGCCATTGGCGAAAAAGGCGCGGATATGATCCTCGCCGACGCGGGATAAGGGAGGACGAAAATGGAAAAGACTTGGCTCAAGAAATACGGCGATATTCCGCACGAAATTGACCACCGCGCAACGGGTACGGTCATCGACCTGCTGAAAGAGACTGTCGCGACTTATGGCGACAAGCCCGCGTTCCACGCGCTGCACACGAACCTCAGCTTTAACGAAGTTGACCGCCTGAGTATCGCTTTTGCTGCATGGCTGCAAAACAGCCTTGGAATCAAGAAAGGCGATCGAATTGCGCTGATGATGCCCAACCTTCTGGCCTTTCCAGTGGTGAGCTTCGGGATCATCCGCGCGGGAGCTGTTCAGGTGAACGTTAACCCGCTCTACACGGCGCATGAGTTGCAGCATCAACTCGTTGATAGCGGCGCAGAAACAATCGTGCTGTTTTCTATGGCAACGCCGACTTTGGCGGAGATTATCAAGGACACACCCGTCAAAAACGTTATCACGCTCGGACTTGATGATTTGTGCGGCCTGCAACAACCCAGCCCGCCCGTGCACGAGGACCTGCGCGCCACATCCGTTCCCTTGCCGCGCGTTCTGGCCGAAGGGTTAGAGATGGAGTTTGTTGAGCCAGAGATCACTCAGGATGATCTAATCTTCCTGCAATACACTGGCGGCACCACAGGTCTGTCCAAGGGCGCTATGCTGACCCATGGCAATATGACCGCCAATATCGAACAGTTCACCCATTGGCTGGGAGATAAGATCGAGCCGGGCAATGAGACAGTCGTCACAGCGCTTCCGCTTTATCACATCATGGGCCTGATGGTGAATTTCCTGAGCTATTTCAAAGCAGGTGCCTTCAACGTCTTCATCCCCAACCCGCGCGATATGCCTGCGTTTGTTGCTGAATGGTCCAAATGGCGCGTGTCGGCGTTTGTTGGGGTGAATACGCTCTACGTCGGTTTAATGATGACGCCCGGCTTTGAGAAATGCGATTTCAGCGCACTGCGTTTGGCCATGGGCGGGGGTGCACCAGTGCAAAAGGCGGTCTCGGATCGTTGGAAAGCGCTGACTGGCCTGCACATCACTGAGGGCTATGGCCTGTCGGAAACCGCGCCTGTTTTGACCGCAAACTTGATGAGCGAAACGGATGCGACGGCTACAATTGGCCTGCCGCTGCCATCGACCGACATCTGTTTGCGCGATGATGACGGGAATGAAGTTGCACCCGGCGAAGCAGGTGAACTGGTGGCCAAGGGGCCGCAAGTCATGAGCGGCTATTGGAACCATGCCAATGAAGACACATTCACCGAAGATGGCTACTTCCGCACCGGTGACATCGCCACTTTCGCAGAGGACGGATACTTCCGCATTGTGGATCGCAAGAAGGACATGATCCTCGTGTCGGGCTTCAATGTTTTTCCAAACGAGATCGAAGATGCCTTGGCGCGCTTGGATGGTTTGGTTGAAAGCGCCTGCATCGGGGTGCCTGACGAGAAGACTGGCGAAGCTGTGAAAGTCTTTTGCGTTCGCAAGGATGTCAGCGTCACCGAAGAGGACATCATCGTCTTCTGCCGCACAGAGTTGACCGCATACAAAGTGCCCAAGCAGGTCGTGTTCATGGAAGAGCTGCCGAAATCGACAGTGGGCAAAATCCTGCGCCGTGAATTGCGCGACGTGTAAGTCAACGCGGGCGGCAGATTGTAACGTGAGTGACAGACTCGTGACGCTGCCGCTCCCTAGCATCTAAGACAGAAATACAGCCCGAAATGGGCATAGGGAGGAAAAAATGAAACATTTCGTAAAACTGACGGGCATAGCCCTTTCAGCAGCGCTGGCATTCGGCGCAGCGGCTGATGCAAAAGAATTGCGTCTCGGCACTATCACACCAGACAAAACTATTTGGGCCAAACAGGCGCGGGGCTTTGTCGCTAAGGTTGAGGAGCTTTCAGGCGGCGATCTGACCATTTCCTACTTCGGTAATGCCGAACTGGGCACGATGGCCGACACGATGAAAATGACCCTCACAGGACGTTTGGATATGTGGCTTGGTGCTGTTCCGGCACTTGGAGCCGTTGCGCCGGAAATGTCGCTGCTCTCACTCCCCTATCTGTTCGACTCGCCGACGCAAGCGGGCTGCGCCGTGGCCAAGATCATGGAGCCCACGCGCGCCGCGATTGGCAAGAAATTCCACCTGCTCGGCTTCTCTGCTGTTGGCACGCAAAGTATCGGTGCAAAAGAAGAAATTCGCACGCCTTCTGACCTTTCCAATATCAAAATGCGGACGGCTCCGTTGAAAACCACAATGACATTTTTCGGCTCGGTTGGCGCTAACCCCGTGCCTTTGGCAGCCGCTGAATCGACTGCTGCTCTGGGAACTGGCCTTGTCGACGCAGTCGATTTCGCACCAACATTTTATGTTGCGACAGGTGTGAACAAAACGGCGACCTTTTTCACGCCGACACGCCACACCTACAATCTTGGCGGTCTTGCCGTCTCGACCAAAACATGGGCGAGCCTGAGCGAAGCCGAGCAGAAGATCCTCTCTGATGCATGGGCAGCAGCCATGCCACTGGCAGAGGTTGTTGCCCAAGTAGATGGTTTTGAGGCCAAGATGCTGGGCGCACATAAAAAGAGCGGCGGCACAGTGGTCGAATTGAGCGACGAAGAAATCGCTTTGTGGAAAGCGGCGGGCCTCGCGAGTTGGGAAAAAATCCTTCCAGAAATGCGCGGCGATGCTACGGGCTATTTGGCCGCAATTCAGAGCGCCAAAGAAGGCTGTGCGCCCTAATCTTGTCATAACCAACTGCGGCCCAGCGATTGTGCTGTGCCGTTTCGATTGTTCTGCGGAGAACACTGCCATGAAATCTCTCGCCAAATTCTTGATCGATGCAATCGTTAGGATCGAAAAATGGATCGCTTTCGCAGCCTTCGTGCTCATGCTTGGGGCGCTTGCGGCAGATGTGATAGGCCGTGAAATCTTTGGCCATGGCGTGTTCGGCGCAGTGAAATTTGCCGTCTACGTCTTGATCTATTGTGCGATGGCAGGCTTTGGCATCGCGACGGCGACAGGCAGCCACCTACGCCCAAAGTTTCTCGATAAAGCGGTGCCCGAAGCGCTTACTTCCATAGCCTTACGCTTGGGCCAATTCTTCTCGGCTGCTATCCTATTAGTGCTCGCCTCCGCAGGCCTAACATTCGTTGGATTCGGCATGATGCTCGAAGAGCGCGATGTGACCCTTGATGTGCTGATCTGGCCTGTGCAACTGGCCATTCCAATAGGTTTCGCGCTCTCGGCGCTGCGTCACGTCTTTTACGGTATCTGGCTTGATCTCTTGCCAGCAGAAGCGGCGGTGGCGGAATGATGGGTTATCTTTTGATCGCAGCCGCCCTTGGTCTACTCGCTCTGCGGGTGAACCTTATTCTCATTTTGATGTTCGTTGCAGGCTATACCCATATGGTCTGGGGTGCGGGCCAACTTGACTACTTCATCCAAGATGTCTGGTCAGCGATGGACCGCGAATTGGTGGTTGCTGTGCCGCTGTTCATTCTTGTCGGCTCCGTGATGAGCCGGGGTTCAATCGCAAAGCGGCTGGTCGATGTTATGATCGCCCTTACCCGGCCTATTCCCGGTGGTCTCGCCGTCGCCACGATCCTCAGCTGTGCCATTTTCTCGGCTATTTCAGGCTCGTCCATTGTGACCATGTTGGCGGTCGGCTCGGTACTTCACCCCGCGCTTGTGGCAAACGGGTATTCGTCGCGCTTTGCCATAGGGGCGCTCATGGCTGGCGGCACGCTTGGGATCATCATCCCACCGTCGATCCCGATGATCATCTATGGCATCATTACAGAAACTTCGATCAGCGCACTGTTCCTTGCAGGTATCGGACCGGGCCTCTTGTTGACGCTGGTCTTTTCCAGCTATGCCATCGTGATGAACTACCACATCCCGCGCCAACGTTTCGCATTCGCCGAGTTCGGCAATGCCGTGTACAAAGGCATACCTGCATTGATGATGCCAATCATTCTGCTTGGTGGGATCTATTCAGGATATTTTTCACCAACAGAGGCCGCAGCTGTGGCGCTGGTGTATGCGATCGGCATCGAGACGCTGTTCTTTCGGGAACTCAAATTCAGCCAATATTTCGACATGACAATCGATGCCGCCAAACTGGTAGGCGCGCTTTTCCCGCTTATCGCCATTGCGGTAAGCATGAACCTTCTGATTACAGAGCAGCGCATCCCGCATGAGGTTATCGGCTTTCTGACCGAGCGGATCGATAATCAAACCGGCTTTATCCTGCTGACCAACGTGATCTTGCTCATCATGGGCTGTTTCATGGATACCGCTTCGGCGATCACCATCGCCTCGCCGCTACTCAAACCGATCGCCGAAGCCTACGGGATCGGATCGACCCATCTTGGGATCATTGTTATCCTCAACTTAGAGATCGGTATTCTTACGCCGCCTTTGGGACTTAACCTGATCGTCGCGATGACCGCGTTCAAGGAGAGTTTTGGAAATGTCTGCCGCGCGGCTTTGCCTTGGGTCGCCCTGATGATTCTTTGCCTGTTGCTGGTGTCCTTCCAACCTTGGATAGCGATGTATCTGGTGGGCGGCTGAAAACTTGCCGGAGAACGTGGTCAAAAACGCCAGGCATTGTACCCACTAAAGCTTGCCGTTGTATGTGACGATATAGGCTTGGAACTGACCTTTGTTGCAGAGATCAAAAACGTTCGTAATGGGGCCGGTATCTAGCGGTCAATGTTTCTTTCTGCTCGAAAGCTGACTTTAGCTGCGCCACAGAAAATCTGTAAAGTGGGCTCGGCGCTGGGTAGGAAGTATCAAACGATCAAGACCGCTTCAAAATGACGAACGGCTCCAACCGTTCGTCAGAATTCTCAGATATCAATCCTTTCTGCGATGCTCAGCGCGTCTTCGAGCTCGACCCCCAGATATCTGACGGTGCTATCAATTTTTGTGTGGCCAAGCAGAAGCTGAACTGCACGCAGGTTGCCTGTCTTGCGATAAATTTCCGCCACCTTTGTTCGGCGCATAGAATGGGTGCCGTAGCCACTAGGTTCCAAACCAATCGAGACAACCCAATCCCGAACCAAGCGCCCATACTGGCGTGTTGATATGTGCGGCCGATCATGAAATCGGCTCGGAAACAAGAATTGGCATCCAATCATTTCCGGAGACTTGATCCAGTTGGTCAAAGTTTCTCGCGTGTTTTCAGCCAGTTCAAACTGCACAGGCTTGTTCGTCTTGCTTTGAACGACGGACACGCGTTCACGAATTCTGTCGTCCCTAACAAGATCTGTAACTTTGAGCGAGACCAAGTCGCAACCGCGCAACTTGCTATCGATTGCGACATTGAACAGAGCCAGATCGCGAAGATTGCCAGCAAGTTCAAGGCGTGCGCGGATGGCCCAAACCTGTTTGGGAAGTAGCGGACGCTTTTGCCCGACAAGGCGGCCCTTATTCCAAGCTCTGCGCTTCGGGGTGACGGCGGGAAGTTGGACTCTCGGCATGATTTGCCCTCCGCCAACCCTCCAGCCCAAACATCAACATAGCGCTGACGCCGTATTATAGCCTAAAATCTTATGTCGGCTTCGCAATGGCCGAACCGCCAATTCTTACTGCACTGGCATTAGGCCGCTCTGAGCCGTTATTGAACGAAGGGTATTCTCCTAAGGGCTGCTGCGAAGACAGCCGCGATGTTCATCGGCCCAACAAGTTCTATTTCCATGAGGGTCACAAACAATGGGTCGGGTGCTCCTGCAATGACGAATGATATTAAGCGGCCAACACCGCCCATAAAAAAACCCAAGACCTGCAAATACCCAATTTTGGAGTTGTACGATATTAGAAGCTAACCAAAATAAGCTAACACCGTAGGCCATCCAAAATACTGAGTAGAAACGCATTTCACTATCGATGTTAGCGTCGTCGAGGCCACCAGAATATCCAGTACTTCCCATAAGGGACGTGAATATATTGCCGAAAAAATTTGCTGTCGAATGCGGCCCGATTAGAAAATTCATAAGTCCGATGACTATCGCAGATATGCCTAAGACGATGAGCATCAATCGAGTAAACTGGAACATTTCGCACCCTCCAAGGGATTTTCTAATACCTAGCATATTCTTGAAAAGAAGTCAGTTTGTCCGCAGTCTGTGAGTTCGACCTCTGATCCCTGCTGCACTCTGCACGAATGGCTGGTTTTCCCGCCGCGCGGCAGCACCTAATTTTACGCTGACGCAGCATTTTCCACGCTACGAGCGCATGCAGCGAGAAAACCAAATTCACACAATGGGCTCGCAGCGCGCTTTCGCCGCTAATTGGTCGTAAGTCCTTTCTCAATCGGCGAACGGCAGATACCGTTCGCCAAAATCGCTTAGATGTCGATGCGCTCGGCAATACTCAGAGCATCTTCCAACTCGACGCCAAGGTAACGCACAGTGCTATCGACCTTGGTGTGGCCAAGTAAAAGCTGCACAGCGCGAAGGTTGCCCGTCTTGCGGTATATCTCGGCGGCTTTGGTTCGGCGAAGCGAATGAGTGCCATAGCCGCTTGGCTCCAATCCAATCGCGGTCACCCACTCACGAACGAGCCGACCATACTGCCGCGTTGAGATATGTGGGCGGTCGCGGAAGCGGCTGGGGAAAATGAAAGGGCTACCGATCATCTCGGGTGATCTGACCCATGCAATAATGGTTTCTCGCGTGTTTTCGGTCAATTCAAATTGAACCGGCTTTTGGGTCTTGCTCTGGATCACCGAAACTCGTTCGCGAACGTGATCATCCTTGACTAAATCGGCTACTGCGAGCCTGACCAGATCACAGCCTCGCAGCTTGCTATCAATCGCAACGTTGAACAGCGCAAGGTCGCGAAGATAGCCCGCAATTTCGAGCCGCGCGCGGATGGCCCACACCTGTTTGGGAAGCAGCGGCCGTTTCTGCCCGATGATCCGCCCCTTGTTCCAGGCTTTGCGCTTTGGGGTGACTGCCGGAAGTTGGACTCTTGGCATAATATGCCCTCCAATCCTCCCTCCATGCCCAGACATCAGCACCGCGCTGACGACGAGATCATAGCATCAGATTGAATGGCCGTTGTCCGACGGTACTAAGACGCATTATCCCTGCAGGTGCATTAGGCCGCAAAGAGCCCTTCTCTGACATAGGCGTGTATGCACTATGCCTGACCTCGGGAGGGCCTTTGGGTTTCGCGTGACAGATTTTGCAATGCGTCACCAGCGTTCCGCGTGCGGCGAGTGTTGTGGAAATGCCCTCCCCGGGGGGAGGTCGGGCATGGCGCATGCGCGCCGGTTGCGTGTGTCGATTGCAGTTGCGCGAATTCTGCAACGGCAGATTTGTCCGCATCTTACCAGTTCGTGCAGGGCGCAGCGAACGGCGTTGTTTCCCGAACCGGGTCTTCGTGATTAACGCGGCTAAGGTGCCGGAAGAGCCCAAAACTCCGGATCGCGTTAGTGATGCGAATGGCAGCTATCGCTGTTTCACGTTGAAGTGTCATGCGGCCACAAGGCAGCTCGCGATCCATAGTTCTGGATTTCGGTCCAAAAAGATTTCTGAGAATTTCGCCGGATTACTACTGTTACGCAGTCAGCTCTGAACCCTCCAACAAGGTGGCATAACCCCTGAGGCGCTCGCGGATAAAATCGGAAAACAGACGCACCCGTTTGGTTCTCCGCGTCTCGCCGTGAGTCAGCAGCCAGAGCGTGCCGTAATGTTGGATGCCGACATCGGGAACGCGAACAAGTTGAGGGTCTGCGTCGCCTATGAAACACGGCAGAACCGTGATGCCCATTTCAGCCCTTACAGCAGCAGCCTGAACCTGCAAATCATTGGCCTTGATCGGCGAGTTCAGATCGGGGGCTAATGAACTTCGCGCCCAATCCGGCGGCGCACCATCTTCGGTTTTGAGAATCCATTTTAGCGAACCGGCCTTTCCAGCCGCTTGTCGGTCAAGAAGCCCCTTCGCAATATAGACGCTGCGAAAGACGTCGTGTAGCCGGATTCCAAACAGATGTTCGGGCAGGGTCGAGCGATCATAGACCAGACGCAGCGCAACATCTGCCTGCCGGTTGGTCAGGTTCAGCGTTTCGTGCGACGTCAGGATTTCAAGCTGTATTTCAGGATGGCATGCCGAAAAATGCGCCAGATCCGGCACCAAAAGGTCTGTGACAAGGGACGGCGCAAGCGTGACACGCAGCACGCCTGACAGGCTTTGGTCGCGTCCGAAGACCCGCGTTTCCAACAAGGTCGAGGTCGCATCCATCTGCTCGGCAAGTTCGCATATCTCTTCGCCGACATCGGTCAGTTGATATCCTGACGGAAGCTTTTTGAACAGATGCGCACCCAATCTCTGTTCAAGCTGCGATATACGCCTGAGCACGGTCGAGTGGTTTACCCGAAGGCTGGCAGCGGCGGCGCGAACCGATCCATGCCGTGCCACGGCAAGAAAGTATCTGACATCATCCCAATTCATGTCCGGTTGATATATGCACCACCGCTCTGACACAATCCGGAATAGCTCGCATGGATAGCTACGAATAACGTCTCCAAATGCAAATCCTATGCAGATTTGCACAATCAAGGAGAACGCCATGCTGGACCTTTACACCGACGCAACACCAAACGGGTTAAAGATTTCAATCGCACTCGAAGAGATGAGGCTCGACTACAAAGTGCACCATGTCTTTTTGGGCGGGGATCAGTTTACCCCTGAATTTACTGCGTTGAACGCCAATCGGAAAATCCCGGTTCTGGTGGACGACGGTTTTGTGCTGACCGAAAGCGGAGCAATCCTTCTTTATCTGGCCGAGAAGACCGGAAAGCTATTTCCCACTGATCCGAAAGACCGGGCCAAGGTGGTGGAATCGCTGATGTTCCAGATGGGATCATTGGGGCCAATGTTCGGTCAATACCTGGTCTTTGCCGCTGCTTGGGGCAACGAATTTCCAAAGGTTACGGACCGCTACTTCAAGGAAGTCAGCCGCATCATGGCGGTTCTAAACACTCGGCTGGAGGGGCAGAGTTTCATTGCGGGCGACATGTTCACAATCGCAGATGCCGCCGTGATTCCGTGGATTCGCATGTGTTTGGCGCACCCTGCGACCGCCGATTTTCCGCTTGATGCCAATACCAACCTGAAGGCGTGGTGGGATCGCATGTCGGAACGGCCAGCGGTGCAACGCGGCCTGGCCACGCCTGCGCCGTTCCCTGTGGAGCAGCAATTCGAGGGTTTCGTGAAGGCGACCGTTGGCTTGGGCGACCTGCACAAATGAGCGGCTTCGAACTGACCTTGGCCCCGAGAAAGGAAACCAGGACGCATGTCTTATGAACTCTACTGGATCAGCGGCAGCCCGAACGCGTGGCGCGTACAATTGGCGATGGAACTCAAAGGGTTGCGTTATGTCTCGCACCGACTGGACCCCGGCAAGAAAGAGCACAAGACGGCCGAGTTCCTTGCCCTGAACCCACGAGGCAAGGTTCCGGTGCTGATTGACGGTGAAATGGTGCTGTCCGAGTCTCTCGCAATACTCATCTATCTTGAGCATAGGCACCCGGACCGCCGCCGCCTTTTCGGGGATACGCCCGAGCAAGTCGGGTTCATATGGCAGCGGGTGTTCGAGGTGATGAACTATGCTCGTGATGATATCAATAACGGGGTCGTGCGTCCGTTGATCCGTAGCCAAGCGGAACAGCAAGGCGACCCGATCAAGGCCGCCGCCCTGCGGACCCACGCGGCATTGGGATGGGTGGAAGACACCCTGTCCAAGGCACCCTATCTTGCCGGTCAAACTCTGTCAGCGGCGGATGTGACCTATATGCCCATTGTTCAGGGATTACTGCGGGCTGGCAAAAGGGACGACGCAAAAAAGCTTGAGTTGAGGCTGGATAGGATTCCAATGCATTACCCCGCGCTCGCCCGTTGGCTTGGCCGGATAGAGGCGCTCCCGGAATACGACAAGGCCTATCCGCCACACTGGAGGGAAACTTAGTCACAAGCCCCATTGTAGAGACTGGTGCAATTGCAGCGGAAGCTCACTTAGTCCGCAGTGCAGCCATCCGCTCAAGCCAAGATGCTACACCCTGCACGAATGGCCGGTTTTCCCGCTGCACAGCATCACTGTACTCTTCGCTCCCACAGCATTTCCCACGCCGCGCGCGCACGTAGCAAGAAAACCGCACTCACAGAATGGGCTCCTTCTTGCCGTTAGCTGCAGGAAAGATGAATGGCCGGTTTGAAACTTTTCGACGTGGCCCCTGCCCGTGCGTGCCCCCCTTCGGCTTTTGGAATCCAGATCTCCGCAAGCCAGCTGCCCTGCTGCAAACCGCCTCTACGAATTGAGTTTCAAAAGCGCAGCCAGGAAGGCAAGCACATCCTCAGGCGTTGTTGCCTTAGCCTTCGCCAATCTCTCAGGACATAATGGAGGGTCAATAAAGGTGGCCGTGTCTCGCTCGTTAATCCATAGGATCGACAACTCCGAAGTCTCCCAAGCGTACAGCCAACCAACGGTGTGCTTGCCATCGGGTCCAATCAGCCGAGCAATGGGCGATGCTTCTTCGTTAAAATGGGTCACTATCTAATTCACTTTGGACTTGCTGGCCGGATGTCGCGACGCCAGAAAACAACTTGGTTTTGTGGAGTTGCGGGGCTATCTCAGAGCGGTGGCGCGAGAAATTCGTGGGCTAGAGACCGCCTCGGCTTGAATACTTTTGATCATGAATTCTGAGAGGTACTTCGGCCTCGTTTGTAAAATGACGTTTTCAAAATTCATGCCCAACCCTCACGTGCAACTTCCACTTTGTACTCGCCTATCAAGGCACTGGACCCCAATTCGGGAAATTATCAACCGAAGACAATAGTCTACCATCCGAATGTAGAATATATTGCGTGGTTAAATACTCTACATCTGCGCTCTCCCTGTGGCATGAAGCTACGGATAGAACTTGGTTTGAATATTCAGGAGGCGCGCCGGTCCAAAGGGTTCAGCCAGGAAACCCTCGCGCATCGCGCGGACATTGATCGGGGTTACATCGGCAAGATTGAGAACGCAAAACATGCGGCGACGATCGACATGATTGAAGCTATTGCCAAGGCTTTGGATATTGAGGCGCAGGAGCTTCTTAAGCCTAGAATTTGATTGCCCAGCATTGGGGCTGATTGTCTGGCAAGGCTAACGTCCAAGTGACCCCAAGAAACGCCCATATTCCTCGCTGACCTCACGCGCTTCCTGAAATGCGCGCGCCCTCTCGTCGTCGAGGCAGCGGAAATAACTCTGGATGTCCTGAATGTAGACCTCGAAGTCCGTCCGGATGAGATCAGCATATTCTTGAGCAGATTGCGGGTCACTGGGGGCGAAGGGGCGTGCGGGTGCGAAACAGGTCTGTGCCGACGCACCCCCGGCCAGAATTATGAGGAAGACTATAGTATGAATGCTGCGGATTCCGTGCAGTCTGGCGCGCCAAAACGCCCATGAAACCTTGAATATACTCATTTCACATGCCTAATGGGTGCGCAACCACAGTACAGCCGCAGCACATAAATATACCTTGCGGACAATTATATACTATCGTATCTCTAGGCTTCAAGTAGGAATGCCTAGCGTTGCGTCTTTAGAGAAAGCGTGAGCCGGGCCATGAACTGGGAAGTCGAAGCACCGAATGTGGTCACAGAGGCTAGATTCCGCGAACTCGTGGAAAGCGGCTATAGCGCCGAGATTTTGTGCCAGGAGTCTGCGCACAAGAAAGGTCCGAGCTATTACGGTATCTGGATCATGCGCGCTGTCAGTGATGACGGCGTGGAAAAGCTCTTGGTCACGGCCCGGACCCGCACAACACACAACGACATCAAAATCCGCGAATTCAAAACCATCACGGGAGTCGTATCGTTCCTTGTTGGCATCGGCTTCTCGCATGCCGATGTCCCGCTCGAAGAGGGCCAGCGGACCACGCATAAGCTCATTGAACCCGTCAAAGGCAACAGCGACTAGCCTTCTCTTCATTTGGCTGCTTGCACCACCTGCGGCAGCCCAAATGGTTTTGGTCATGGAGAGCGACGGCTCGCTGACGGCTACGCAATCCCAAAACAGCTTTGCTCGGAACTACAATGACGGCGTAGGCCAAGGCCCGGCAGCCGATGCACTCGCCATACTTGACGAAATTGACGTTGTCGCAGCACCAGAGGAAATCCGCGTCGCTGCCATCGCGCTGCGTGCTCCCCTTCCCCGCGCTGAAGTTTTGACAGCAATTAGAGCGACGGCGCTGCGGTATGGTAGCCATCCTGGCCTGCGCCGCGCTGGTCTCTCTGTTTCAGACTGGCTCGTCCTCTTCCGCGCCAATATCGAGATTGAAAGCGCTTACCGACAGAATGCGGTTTCGAGTGCTGGCGCTATTGGCCTTGGCCAATTGATGCCCGCAACAGCTCGCGACCTCGGCGTCGATCCCCGGGATCCGCTGCAAAACCTTGACGGCTCTGCCCGCTATCTTGCGATGATGCTTGAGCTCTTTGGCGATCCGAGCCTTGCTTTGGCAGCCTACAACGCCGGTCCCGATGCCGTGCGCCAATATGGCGGAATACCCCCTTACCGAGAAACCCAAAATCATGTGGCCCGCGTCATGGCGGTGATCGCTCGACTAGAAGGAACAAACCCATGAGACATTTTACATCCCTGTTCACGGCATCATTGGCGTTGTTTTTGATGGTCGCGGGACCTGCACTTGCGCAAAGCATCGACCTCTCTCCGATCCAAAGCCTGCTACAGGGCATCGTTGACGCTCTGACCGGCCCGCTTGGCGTCGTCATCGCCACACTCGCGGTTCTCGGTGTCTTTCTGAGCTGGTTCTTCAACATCATCGATCTGCGCCAAGCGCTCTGGGTGCTCGTCGGCATCGCCGGTGTTGCGGCAGCCCCTACCATCGTCGCTGCAGTTTTCGCTGGTGGCTGAGCGCTCTCCCCTCTTCCTCGGCCTCGTGCGCCCGCCCAAGCTTTTGGGCCTGCCCATCATGTATGCGATGGTCTGGCTCTTTGGCTCGGTGCTGTTGTTCGTCTGGGTTCAGCACATCGTGATCCTCGGGGTTGCGATCGTGCTCTATCCAGTGCTGTGGAAAGCAGCAGATTGGGATCCGCGCTTCATCGACGTGATGATGACGGCCTTGCAAGAAACGCCTCCCACTCGAAACAGGCAAGTTCATGGCGGCGACAGCTATGCACCTTGATAAAACCGGCGACGAGACCCTCGACACCCGCACATTGACGCCAGACTGGTATGCTCGTGAGACACGCCTCGCGCATATGCTGCCTTATGTCAGTTTGGTCGATGACCAAACGGTGCGCACGCGGGTGAACGAGCTGTTTCAATGTATCCGTCTGGATGGGGTGAACAGCTACACGACCGACGATGCTTACCTCGACAAGGTCACGTTCCTCTTTGCACGTATCGTCGCGCAGCTGGGGCCAGAGTTCAGCTACTACGTCCACAAGGTGTCGAAAGCGATCGCGCCGGAATTGGAGCCCATAGCTGACGACAGCTTGGCTGGCGAGGTGGATCGACTCTGGCGCGAGAAACTCGCCACCAGTGGCCTCCGAGACAAAACTCTGACACTCACGGTCATTCATCGCCCGCCCCCGAAGAGCTTTCTGCCGTTTCTCAATCACAGCGCGCCAGAACGGCTCAAGGAAGCGACCCAGAAACGCCTGCGCCGTCTTGGCGAGGCGGTGAATGTGTTTGTGTCAGGCCTGACAGATCTGAAGCCACGGGTTTTATCTGCAAAATCTGGCGAGTTGATCGGCTTTCTCAGCGCATTGAACACGGGTCAGGAACTGCCGCTCTACCCAGCCAACTCTTATGGGTTTCTGTCGTTCAACGTCGCCAATACCCGCGTAACCTTTTTTGAGGATCACTTTGAGCTTTCAGAAGGCGTCGTAGGCCACCGCTACGGCAAGAGTTTCACCATCGGCGAATATTCCGAGGCCACGTCTTGCACGATGTTCGACATGCTCAATCTGCCGGTCGACATGATCGTCACCCATTCTTTCACGCCAATCAATTCCAACCTCATGGCAGGTCGCATCAAACGGCAGAAACGACAGATGCAGGCATCGCAGGATGCTGCCCTGTCACTGATGGAAGCGCTCGACATCGCCGCTGATGATCTTGAAGCCAAGCGCCAAAGCTTTGGCGAACACCACATGGTCGTAACCATCTTCTGCGACACGCTTGATGAGCTGCAGACGGTGAGCGCCGAAATCGTCAATGCCGCCGCTGCCGAAGGCGTGAAGATGATTGGTGAACGGGTCGCAGCAAAAGCGCATTATCTCAGCCAACATCCTGGCAACCAGCCTAAGCGCGTACGGGCCAGTGCCATCACCAACCGCAACTTTGCAGATTTCGCAGCGTTCCACCGCACGCAGCTCGGCAAAGAGGCGGGTGACGTGCCTTGGGGCAAAGTGATCACCATGCTCCCCACGCCCGAGCAAGGTGCCTATCGGTTTTCTTATCACGAGCAAGGCAGCCCTGACAAAGAGCCGACCAGCGGACACACCTTAATTATGGGGCGGCCAGGGTCGGGCAAATCCGTCCTTTCTGCTTTCCTCATGACCCAAGCCCGTCGAGCAGGCGCGCGGATCTTCGTCTTTGATTACCGTTTAGGTATGGAGATGGCGGTCCGCGCCAACGGGGGCAGCTATGCGGCATTGAAGGCTGGACAAGCCACGGGCCTCAATCCGCTTTGGACCGAGGTGGACGATCGCGGCACGGCTTGGCTCTCAGACTGGTTGGCCACCCTGCTCTATCGCGCGGACAAGCCGCTAACGCCCGTTCAAACCAACCGTATCCAAGAAGTCGTACGCCAGAACGCGAACGCCACCGACCCGGCTTTGCGCAATTGGACGGACTTCGCCTCGCTTTTTGTTTCCACCGATGATGGCGGTGATTTGCACCAGCGACTGCTCGAGTGGACCAGCGATGGTCGCTATGGCTGGATATTTGGCCAATCCTTGGAAGACACGTTTTCTCTCGAAGGCGATGTGGTCGGGTTTGATCTAACGGGTATTCTGGATTCTGAGTCCGAGAAAGAACGGATGGCCGTCCTCAGTTATCTGTTTCGCCGCGTTGAACGTGAGATCGAAGATCGCCGTCCCACGATCATCGTTATTGATGAAGCCTGGAAGGCCCTCGACAACGCCTACTTCGCCGAACGCCTGTCAAACTGGCTCGTGACAGCGCGCAAGCAAAACACCGTTGCTGTCATGATGACGCAATATGCCAGCCAGCTGGAACGTACCCGCACCGGTAAGACCATCGTCGAAGCGGTCCCGACGCAAATCCTGCTGCCCAACATTCGCGCTCATGCATCCGACTACAAGATGCTGAACCTTTTTGAGAAAGAACTCGACGTGTTGCTGAATACAGGCAGCAATTCGCGGTTGGCACTCATTCGTGATGATCGCGGTTCGGTGGTTGTCGATGCTGATCTCAGCGCATTGGGCCCCAACCTCACAATCCTCGGCGGCATGGAAAAAGGCGAAGCCCTTGTAGGTGCTGACTACCGCGACCGTCCTGATTTCTGGAGACTCACATGACACGCACTTTGTTCCTATTCACCGCACTCGGCGTCCTTGCCTCCTGCGCACAGTATCAAGAACCTCAAGCCAATTGCTTTACGTTCCACGCTGCTGTCGCCCCGGCCGAGCCGGTCGCTCCGGTCGCGCAAGATTGCATCTTCACCCCTATGAACGGGCCGGAGGGTGACATTGCCGTCTAGGTTCGCCCTCCTTCTGATGACCTCTGTGATGGCAGGAAGCGCCATGGCACAAGGTGTGCCGACAGTTGATAGCGGTCTTACCGCACGCGACATCGTGGAGACCGGTGATCGTGAGGTTGATCTTGCGACCCAAGCTGAAAAGCTCTCCGTGCACGAACTCATTGCCGAGATTGAGCGGGAGCAATTAGCGACGCTGGAACGTATTCTGGATGCCCAAACCAGCTTTGGCGGTCAGGGCCTGCCTGCAATGGTATCCGGCTTGGAATCTGGTAGTGGTGATCCGGCGCGCTCGGTGGTGGCCGTATATGGTTCAGGCGAGGTTGATCCCAATCCTGCGGGGACGCAGATGTTTGGCGATGCGGCCCAGAATATCGAACAACTCATAATCCGTGTCGCTCAAGAGACCAGCGGCTTTGCGGGCGTAGACCGTGCCGGTCTCTCTCCCGTCCAATGGCGCGCCCTTCTTCAAGCCCTGATCTGGCAGGAAAGTCGTTTTACCATCGGCGCACGCTCTCCTGTCGGTGCCTTTGGCCTGACCCAAATCATGCCGGGCACCGCCAGCGATCTTGGGATCAATCCTGCCTACTATGACAGCCCCTATTTGCAGGTGCATGGCGGCGCGCGGTATTTGGCCACGCAACTCAACACCTTTGACGGTAATATCATCAACGCGCTAGCCGCCTACAATGCAGGGCCGGGCCGCGTGTTTGAATATAGCGGCGTGCCCCCGTTCCGTGAAACCCAGCATTACGTCACCGTGATCCCTGAGCGTTACAATCTCTATCTGAGCCGGATCGGCGGTATCGAAGCCTTGGGAACAATCGATCCATCCCTTCTGGCCAATGCCAACCTCTCGATCACGGGACATGGCGCTGCTTTTTACGGAAACAATTCTCCTACCGCGATCCGACAGGCCGCCCTGCGTATTGCCGACATCGTCGAGCGGATTTCCGAGACGGAGGATGTGCAGGAAAGCTTCGCGCTCAACACTTATGCCCGCGCTGAACTTGTACGCCTCGTCGCGGCACGCATTCGCTTGAAAGCGGCACGGACCCGAGTCTTGTCTGCTGAAGAACTGGCCCAAGCCTCCGCCCGCATGGCCGAAGGCAGCTTTATGAATTTCACAATTGAGGAGTTGGACTGATGCATCGATCCAAATGGCTTTTGAGAACTGCTTTGGTTGGCACGCTTGCCATGGGGTTCTACGCAACCTCACCTTCCTCGGCAATCGCACAGGGCGTTCCTGTGGTCGACACCCAGAATATCGCCCAGAACATCCAACAGCTGCGGCAGATGATCGAAGACGAGATTTTGCAAAACGAGCAGTTGGTGCAGCTTCGTGAACAACTCGCCACCCTGACGGACCAACTCGCGGAGCTGCAACGCACCTATGAGGCCCTGACCCGTCTCGCCGAGCTGCCAGAGATTATCCGCACACAGATGGAGGATGAGCTCAACGGCCTTTTGGACCAAGAGTTTGGCGATATCATCGCGACCATCGAGGCCATCAAGAACGGGGACTTTTCTGGTCTGTCCGGGTCGGGCGCTGGCGAAATCGAAACCCAGATGGACCGCGTTCTGGCTGATCTTGGATTTGACGACGATACGCTCTCGGAAATGGCCAGCAGCGGGAACGCAAGCGCCAACCGGATTGCGACCCAAGCCACGACTGGCGCGCTGGTCTCGGCCGCAGCCCAAAACAGCTATGGCGATGCAGGCCAATCACTTGAGCGCGTCGATCGGCTGGTCGGTCTGATCGACGACATGGATGAGTTGAAGGAAAGCGTCGATCTCAACACGCGCGTGACGGCAGAACTTGCGATTGCGCTTGTTGCCATGTGGCAGCTTGAAGCCATTCAAACCGTCGGTGACGGCACCGGGGGTGTGATCGATGCCGCAACCATCGCCGAAGAGCAGCGGTTCATGGATTTCACCATGCCTGAACTCAGTGCTGATTGAACCCGAGGTATGATGCGTGGCGAGTGAACAAGAAATCATTGAAGAAGAACTCGTCTACGGTGCCCTTCGCCGGGAGCGGACGTGGCAACGGCTTGGCCTCATGGGGCTGATCTTTGGCATCTTGGGCTGTCTGAGTGCTGCGGCTGTGGCCCTGCTCGACGTCGATCCACCGCCAGTCGTCGTGCCCTACGATCCTGTCACTGGGTTTGCGCTTCCCGAGGTCTCTGTCGGAGCCACCACAGTTACGGAAAACCAAGCCATCATCGAAGCGGAAGTGTTTCGCTACATTAGTGATCGTGAGGTTTACAACCAACTCGACAACGATGTGCGTGTGCGCAGCGTTTTGCGGCGATCAGACGGTGCCGCTGAAGCCTCTTTGCGCCAAATTTGGAACAGCGCCAATGCGGACTATCCGCCCACGCTTTATGGCACGAGCGGTCGGTTGGATGTCGAAGTTCTAAGCATCAATCGGATCGGCACCAATCGCGCCACAGTCCGGCTGCGCAAGCGCCTCAACTCTATCAACGGCGTTCAAACCGGCCTCTTCACTGCCACGCTTTTGTTTGAGTTCCGCCCTGAGGTCAGCCGGTCTATCGATCAGGTTTGGTCCAATCCCTTTGGCTTCACCGTGTTGGAATATTCCATCCGCTCCGATAGATTGGAGAATTAGTTTGCTTGCAAAGTTGTTCAGTATTCTCGTGATTTCCGTGATGCCGGGTTTGGCCATTGCTGAAGCGATCCCGCGCGGCGGCCCTAATGACAGTCGCGTCCGGCTTGCGACCTATCAAGAGGCCGAGGTCTATCGCCTCAACGTCTCCCTCACACATGTAACAACGGTGGAGTTCGGTGAGGGCGAAAGCATCCGTTCCATCATTGCCGGCGACACAGAAGGCTTTGAGATTGATGGTGTTCCGGGGGGACAGGCCTTCGCAATCAAGCCTGTCGCGCGCGGCGTCCATACCAATGTGACGGTCTATACCAATCGCCGTAGCTATTATTTCAACGTCCAAGAGGTGCAAAGCCCCACCTTCTATGTGGTTCAGTTCCGCTATCCCGATGACGAAGCAAGGCCAACCCGCGCAATTGCCCAGCAAGCCCCCAACTATAACTATGGGGCCAGTGCACAATCCGAATTCACCCCAACGCGCGTGTGGGATGACGGGACGTTTACGTATTTCCAGTTTCCCCGAAATGCGCCTGTGCCAGCCATCTTCCGATACTCCAATGGCCGCGAGCGCACGGTAAACACGCAAGCCGTCGAGGACGGAGTGATCCGCGTCTCAGGCGTAAACACGCAGTGGGTGTTGCGTCTCGGGGATGAGGTGGTTTGCATTCAGGCGACCCCACCAGCAGGGGCATCATCATGAGCGATACGGGAGACGCAGAGCTCGAAAAACGCCTCGCTGCTTTGGAACAGGGCGGAAATCGCGGGGGTACACCTAAAGCTAGACGATCGCCTCTTCTGGCCTTCATCGTCGTCGCACTCGTTGGTGCAGGTGGCGCCGTTCTCTACATGATATCCGGACCAGATGAGGAAACGTCTCTCCCTACAGCCACACCTGATGTGTTTCAAAATGAGGGTGACGGCTTTGGCGCGATCGAAGCCATTCCGCCTCCCCCTGCCCCAGAAACCCAAATTGTCGTAGCCCCTTCCGAACCCAACGCAGAGCTCCTTGCGCAATTAGCTGCCCTTCAGGCCCAGATCGAGGAATTGCGCAATGCGCCGGAATCGGTGGTAGAAGAAGATACTGCGGCTGCGGACGCAATTGATGGGCTAACGGCTCAGATCGCGGCATTGCAAACTGCTTCAGAAGCTGCACAGCAACTGTTTCAGGACGAATTGGCAGCACGTGATCGCGAGCTGGACCAAATCCGTATGGACTTGGAATTGGCCCAACTTGAGGCCAATCGGCCAGTGCCTGCGCCAGTGCCTATCGAACCGTCCGAGGAAGACCTCCTTGCGCGAGAGGAAGAACGGTTGCGCCGCGAAGAGGAGGCACGCCGCATGGCTGATCTTGAGCGCCGCGCGGCAGAAGAACGTGCATTTCAGGATCGCCGCATCACGTCACCTACGATTGCATTTGGCGGAACGTCAGGGCCGAATGAAACACCACTTTCTGAGCGTACATTCGGCGAAGTGACCGATTTTGTCTTGAACGGCGCGTTGCCGACCCCCGTCACCCAGGCACAGGTGATCGCCAATCCTTCCAACACCATCATCCAAGGTACGATGATCCAGGCTGTCATGGAAACGGCACTCGACAGCACCCTGCCCGGCCAAACCCGCGCCGTTGTCTCCGAAGATGTCTTCAGCTTTGACGGATCGCGCCTTCTCATCCCGCGCGGGTCACGCCTGATCGGGCGCTATCGCTCGGGGCTAGATATTGCGCAGCAGCGTGTTTCCATCGCTTGGGACCGCATCATCCTACCGGACAATCAAACCATCCAGATCAGTTCCTTTGGTGGGGATGAATTGGGACGCTCCGGCGTGACCGGCTTCGTAGACACCCGCTTTGCGGAACGGTTTGGCTCTGCAGCGTTGATTTCGCTCATTTCGGCGGCACCAAGTGCCGCAGCTGCTTCTGTTGATGATGAGGCAACGGCGGATGTTCTCGAAGACGTTGGTGATGATCTGGCCGATGCAACTGACAGCGTGATCAGCGACTATCTCTCCATCGGTCCCGTCATCTACGTCGATCAAGGAACGCGTGTCACCGTCATGGTTGATCGTGATCTGGAGATCTTTTGACACCATGTCACTCAGCTATCTTCAAACCTCGCTTGATAAGCTGGACGCCGCGTCCCGCGACGATGTCATCGAGATTTGCATCAACCCCGACGGCACCTGCTGGGGTGAATTCCAGGGCGATCATTTTATGAGGCTACTGGATCAATCGCTGTCCGAGACAGACGTCAAAGACCTCGGCAATCAGATTGCCTCCAGCGCAAACACCACCATGAGCAAGGACAGGCCGATCGTTTCGGTCTCGATTGCCTACAAAGATCGCCCGATCCGTGCACAGGTCATCACGCCGCCTGCCGTAATGTCGGCCATGTCGATCAGCTTGCGGTTCTTCTCAAGCCTCTCCCTCGAAAAAATTGAGCTGTCGTTTCTGTTTGGCAAAGAGCGCAAGCTCGAAGAGTTGCGGCAGGAGAAAACCAAACAATTGCGCGCAGTCGTGGCATCCGGCGTGATCGACGATGCACTGGCCTTTTGCGTTGAGAATAGGCTCAACATGATCGTCTCGGGTGGCACGTCGACCGGCAAAACCGTGGCAGCCCGCAAAATTCTCTCCCATGTCGGCGCGCAAGAGCGGATCATCACGATCGAGGAAGCTGCCGAGCTTCTGCCCGCGCAACCAAACGTGGTGACGCTTATCGCAAACCGTGATGCTGAATTCCAAACTGCCGATGTTCTGCTCACCGCAACGCTTCGCATGCGACCAGACCGGATCATTCTTGGCGAGGTGCGCGGCAAAGAGGCCATGACCTTCTTGGAAGCCATCAACACGGGTCACGGCGGATCAATGACAACGCTACATGCCGAAACCCCACAACTGGCGGTTCAGCGATTGGCGATCGCCGCACTCAAAACCGAAATTCCAATGACCTACGCGGACATGGTTCGCTACATCGAGAACTCTATCGATGTGATCATCCAAACCGGTCGTCGCAACGGCGCGCGCGGCATCACCGAATTCTACCTCCCCGGCATGGAACAGATTGGAGCACCCGCATGAAAACTTATGAATACGAGATTCTGTCGTTCCCGATGGATCGTAAAAACAGCCTGATCGAGATGCAGGCCGCGTTGAATGCGAAGGGCCAGATCGGGTGGGAGGTGGTCTCAATCAGCTCTTCCGAATTTGCCAATATCGGGCACACGGCTTTCCTGAAACGTGAAGCCCCCGAAAGCGCTGATGTTGGAGGCACCCGATGACGTATCGGATTATCCGTCTCTGTTGGCTCACGATTGTTTTGGGACTGATCGCTGCGCCCTTGCTGGCGGAGCCTAATCTGATCCCCAGCCTCGAGAGCATTCCGGATGTCTGCTCTGAGCGCCCAAACGAACCCGATTGGATGGAAAACATCGCGCTGCGAGACGCCTACCAGCGTGTCTTGGTCCAGGACATTTATCGAGCACAGAGCATGGCGCGAATCGTTGAGACGAGGCTCTGCGACTGTGCCACGCGCTTCCCAATTTGGGATTCAGCC